>ERZ808037.115-NODE-115-length-83847-cov-7.931085_pt1 | contig 83847 bp, 65 predicted proteins | sample MGYA00380190_ERZ808037 | MGnify/ENA primary metagenome ERZ808037 (study PRJEB31490, sample SAMN06133399) | mouse gut metagenome | isolation source: J9 | host: mice | place: China: Chengdu | collected 2015-05 ... | reverse complement strand
ACCCTCATGTGGCCGCCCGATAATTTGTGCCCTTAGCCATGGGATAAAAATCGTATGTTTTTATCCCGAACTCGCGTATCGAAGTACATCCCGAGAACGCCACCGACAAGAGCCTGCGTTTCACCATCTATCCCGAAACGACAACATCGAAAGTCGCCACGGTTGATGAAAACGGGCGTGTTACCATCGTCGACGTGGGCCGCGCGGCCCTGCATGTCGAGTCCGTAAGCAATCCTCTGGCAAATCTCTGGTTCCACTTCGACGCCTACAGCGGCATCGACAGCGTGTTCGCCGACGGCAACGCACGCCACGACGTGTACAATCTCGCGGGCGTGTGCGTTCTCCGCGACGCCTCGCGCGAGGACCTTCGGAAACTCCCCGCGGGCTTCTACATAGCCGGAGGCCGGAAAATCCACGTGCTGCCTGAATAAACGTCCTCCCCATACAAAAATTCCCTGACAGGCGCCCCGCGGCAATTCCGCGGGGCGCTGATTTTTTGTTTTTTTATTTGCGGGGGACCGGGTTTTTCCTTATCTTTGCGGTACACTACGGACATAAACTACACATTCATATTCTACCTACGCATAAATCCTTATGGCAACAAAACCCTTCCACTATCAGGAAATGTTTCCGTTAGGCCCCGACACTACGGAATACTACCATCTTACCGGCGACTACGTCAAGACCGAGAACTGGAACGGCCATGAAATCCTCGTGGTCGACCCTCAGGCCCTCACGGTGCTGACCCGCCAGGCCACACACGACAACGCCTTCATGCTCCGCCGCGAGCACAACCTCATGGTGGCCAAGATTCTCTCCGACCCTGAAGCCAGCGAGAACGACAAGTTCGTGGCCCTGACAATGCTCCGCAACGCCGAAGTGGCCGCCAAGGGCGCCCTGCCCTTCTGTCAGGACACCGGCACGGCCATCGTGCACGCCGAGAAGGGCCAGCACGTATGGACCGGCTGCAACGACGAGGAGCGCATCAGCGAGGGTGTGTATCTGACCTATACGACCGACAACCTGCGCTACAGCCAGAACGCTCCCCTGACGATGTACGAAGAGGTGAACACGGGCTGCAACCTCCCCGCACAGATCGACATCCACGCCACCGAGGGCTCGGAATACAAATTCCTCTTCGTTGCCAAGGGCGGCGGCTCGGCCAACAAGACGTACCTCTATCAGGAGACCAAAGCCACCATCAACCCGAAGACCCTCGTGCCCTTCCTCGTCGAGAAGATGCGCACGCTCGGCACGGCGGCCTGCCCTCCCTACCACATCGCATTCGTAATCGGCGGCACCTCCGCGGAAAAGAACCTCGAAGTGGTGAAGAAGGCTTCCGTAAAATACTACGACTCGCTCCCCACCAAGGGCAACGAATACGGCCACGCCTTCCGCGACATCGAGCTTGAGAAAGAGCTCAAGAAAGCCTCCGAGGAGCTCGGTCTCGGCGCCCAGTTCGGCGGCAAGTACTATGCCCACGACATCCGCGTGATCCGTCTGCCCCGCCACGGCGCTTCCTGCCCCATCGGCATGGGCGTCAGCTGCTCGGCCGACCGCAACGTCAAGGCCAAAATCAACAAGGACGGTCTCTGGATCGAGAAGCTCGACTCCAACCCCGGCGAGCTCATTCCCGAAGAGTACCGCACGGCCGAGGCCGGAAAGGTTGTGAAAATCGACCTTGACCGCCCGATGCCCGAAGTGCTCGCCGAACTCTCGAAGTACCCCGTATCGACGCGCCTGTCGCTCAAAGGCACCATCATCGTGGGCCGCGACATCGCACACGCCAAAATCAAGGAACGCCTCGACAAGGGCGAACCGATGCCCGAATACCTCAAGAAGCACCCCATCTACTACGCCGGTCCCGCCAAGACCCCCGCAGGCATGCCCAGCGGTTCCTTCGGCCCGACGACCGCAGGCCGCATGGACTCCTACGTGAACCAGTTCCAGGAAGCCGGAGGCTCGATGATCATGATTGCCAAGGGCAACCGCTCCAAGCAGGTGACCGACGCCTGCAAGGCCCACGGCGGATTCTACCTCGGCTCCATCGGCGGTCCCGCCGCCGTCCTTGCCCAGAACTCCATCAAGAGCGTCGAGCTCCTCGAGTACCCCGAGCTCGGCATGGAGGCCATCTGGAAGATTCAGGTCGAAGACTTCCCCGCGTTCATCCTCGTGGACGACAAGGGCAACGACTTCTTCACGCAGATCAACGAAAAGTGCAAGATCTGCGGACTCAACAAGTAAGCAAACACTGAAAAATACGCCGCGACGAGCCCCACGGCTCAACCGCGGCGTATTTTTTCCATCCTTCACTCTCTCCAAACCCACCTTTCTCCTATGCGCAAATTCCTTCTGATAACCGGACTAATCTTAGTTACTATGACAAGCTACTTCAGCCTGAGGGGCTACGAACCAGACTTCTCCTATCCGCGCGACGTCCTCGCCAGAGCCGACAGCCTCATCAAGGCCGCAAAATCACTGCCCGCGGAAGAAGCGGGAGCCCAACGCCTCGCGGCGCTCGAACTCATCGCCCGGGCCTCCGGCTCAATAGACCCTGACAGCGCCTTCACCCTCCCGGGGCGCATCGCGAAAATGGCCGATGCCGAGCCATCCGCGGCCGCGCGCGCCATGATGCATCTGCTCGAAGCCCAGGTGCTCTGCAACATCTACACCGAAGACCGCTGGAAATACGACCGCATCGAAATCCCGGCCACGCCTCTTCCCGCCGACATCAGCGCCTGGAGCGGCGAACAGTTCAAGGCGCAGATCGACTCCCTCGTCCGTCTGGCGGTCAATGAGGCCAAGGCCGTGCCGGAGGCCCCGATTGCGCCCTTCGCCGAAGCGCTCGACGGCAATAAGGAGAGCGCACGGCTCACGCCCACGGTGCTCCTTATGGCCTTCAACCGCGGAGGTGACATTCTCATGCGGGCAAATATGCCGGAGAAGGCATACGGGCTCTTCAAAGAGGGCCTCGAATACGCCGAAGTGCCCTCGGAAGCCTATTTCAATCTGAAAATAAAGGTCGCAGAGGACAATGAAAACCAGTGGAACATTCTCGAGGTACTTTACGGTAAATATGCCGGTGCGGAGAGCGCGCGGCTCGTGCTCGTGGCTCTCGCCAATGAATGGCAGCTCCCCGAAAAGCCCGATGCGGAAGCCAAGGCCGGATATTTCAATAAAATAGATTTAATCAAGGAGTCGCTTGAAAAATTCCCGGACTGGTACAACAACGCAGAGCTCCGCAACAATCTGGCCCGGATGACACGGCCCTCTGTATCGATTGAAGCCAACAATCTTGTCTCCCCCTGCACAGAAGTGAAAATTGCCGTAGTGCAGAACTTCACTACGAAGCCCGAAATCCGCGTGTACCGCCGTCCGCTAAACGAGACGGAGCGGGTAAAGACCGCCGGTCTGAAACCATGGAAGACCATCAGCCTCACGGCTACGGGCAAGGATGATTTCGCTGTGGGCGACACCCTCACCCTGCTCCTCGACCAGCCCGGGCGCTACCTCCTGCGGCCTTCGACAGGTGAGCCGAAGGAATCGGAAGACCGCGACTACACGGAAGTGCGGGTTGTGGACTGGATTCCCGTGAAGCTCACGGGTACGGACAACCCGATGATGGCCGTCGTAAACTCGACGACGGGCGCGCCGGAGGCCGGAGTGGCAGTATGGGGCGGTGGATACCGGCTCAAGTCTTTACACTCCCTCGGGACGACCGACACCCGTGGTCTCGCCAACCTCGACCTCCGCGCTGGCAACGGATTTAATTCCGTCCGCCTGAAACGCGGCGACCGGATTATAGATTTCGATTACCTTTACATGTTCAGGCCGGAGGCCGACAAGCCACTGACCTCGGCGAACTATTCGGCAAAAATTTTTACTTCTCGCGCGCTCTACCACTTGGGCGACAGCATAGAATGGGCGGCCGTCGTGACCCTCGCGGACCGCGGAGCGCTGAGCTCCACGCCCACGAAACTCGCCGTGCGCCACGACGTGACGGTGACGCTCTACGATGCCAACCACAAGAAGGTGGAGAGCGGGACATTCACCACGGACGAATACGGACGTGTCCACGGCTGCTTTACCGCACGTAAGGACGGTCTGACGGGCAGATATACGATAAGCGTCGAAGGCGCGCGCGGCGGATGGTACGGCACCCAGCCCGTGACAGTCAGCGACTTCAAGCTGCCGACCTTCGAGGTGAAGATCGACAAGGTGGAGCGCGACACTCCGGCCAAGGGAGAGGTGACGCTCAGCGGCACGGCCACAACCTACGCGGGAATGCCCGTCGGCGAAGCTCAGGTGCGCGTCAACCTCCTTGCCTGCTCGCCATGGTGGCGCTACTTCTTCGGACAGGACCCGAAAGACCTCGGAAGCCTTGAAACGCGGACCGACGCCCGCGGCGCCTTCACGCTGACCATTCCGGCCGCGACGCTCGCCGAAGCGAAAGACCACTTCATGGTTCAGGCTACTGCCATAGTCACGGCTCCCGGCGGCGAGACACAGCAGGCCATGCGGAACTTCACTCTCGGCAAGCCCTATGCCCTGAGTGCCGACGTACCTGCATACGCCGACGCCGCGGAGCCCGTCAAGGTAACTTTCAACGCCTCGACCGCCAATCCGGATGAAAAAGCCCCTGCGATTGCCCTGCGCTGGCGCCTGACCGCCGCAGCGGACACCGCCAAGACCCTCCTCGAAGGTAAAGCCAAGGCCGGAGAGACCTTAATGATGAAGGCCGGAAAGCTCATGGGCGGCCACTACAAGATTTTTGTGGCACCGGAGGACCCGGCTCTCGCCGAAACGGCAGAAAGCGCTCAATTCACACTCTACAACACCAAAACCGGGGCCATGCCCGAAGGATGCGTGCTCTTCGCGCCGGTCACAACAGTCCGCACCGATGCCGAGGGACGGGCGGAAGTACTTGTAGGCGTGGAAAATGACGACACCTACGTATATATCGCCACCTGTCAGGGCGAGCGGACCTCGGCCATCGAGATGCGGAAGCTCAAACGGGGCTTCCACCGCATCCCGGTCGAGGCCTCCACGGAGCGAGACTGCATGTCGCGCACGACGGTATTCACCGTGCGCGACTGCCGGACCTACCGCGGCGACATCTCGCTCGAACTTCCGCCGGCGAAGACCGTCCGGCTGACGGGAAGCACCCTTCGCGACAAGACCACCCCGGGCGCGCCGGAAACGTGGACCCTCCGCTTCGAGGACACGACGGGCGCACCGGTCAGCGGCGCGGCCATCGCCACGATGTACAACCGCGCACTCTCGTCGCTCCAGGGGCTGTCGTGGCCAGGCGGCTTCCCGCATGACGTGCGGCACGCCATGCTCGAAGTCGGCTCCCCATCGGCCGGTCCGGAATCGGCGGGAGCGTATGGATATATCCATGACCTCAAGACCAATCCCGCAGAGCTATTTGGCTTCAGATACGTAGACGAATACGGGTTCTCGGGCCGCTACATTGTCCACAACATGATGCTCAAGCGTTCAATGGCCGCCCCGACGGCCATGGCCGAAGAATGCGAATACGATGCCGCGGCGTCCCTTGACGTGACCGAGGGCACCAACGACCTCAACCTCCCCCTTGGCGCCATGGCCGCGGGCGTAGGAGCCGAAGAGGAGTCAGCAGAGGCAAAGGCCGAGACAAATCCGACGACGGAATACCGCGTGGCCGAACTCCTCCAGGCCTTCTGGATGCCGGAGCTCCGCACGGGAGCCGACGGTGCCGTCGAGCTTAAATTCACAGCCCCCGACGCCATCGGAGCATGGACCCTTCAGGCTTTCGCATGGAACAAGGAGCTCGAAAGCGGCTCGCTGACCCACAACGCCGTGTCGGCCAAGCCCGTGATGGTGCAGCCCACCCTCCCGCGCTTCCTGCGGCAGGGCGACGAGGCCATCCTGACCGCCACCCTCTACAACAACACGGAGGACACTTGCGCCATCAGCGCGAAAATCGTGGTACGCAGTCTCGACGGCCTCACTGAAACGGCCACGCAGACCTTCGCCCCCGTGCGCATTGCCGCCGGGGAGTCGGCCACGGTGCGGATGCCCGTGACCGCTCCGACTACGGCCTCCGCCCTGAGCTACACAGTCGAGGCCTCCGGCGCCGGCTTCACCGACGGCGAGCGGGGCATAATCCCTGTCCTCGAATCGGCCTCGACCGTCATAGAGTCCGACAACTTCTATCTTCAGCCGACCGCCACCGAGCCCTTCGGGCTCACGGCCGACAACCGTACGGACTTCACGTACACCCTCCAATACTGCCAGAACCCGCTCTGGAACGTCGTGAAAGCCATGCGCGGCAACTCGACCGTGCAGACCACTTCTCCGGAAATTGCCTCGGCTATCTTCAGCAACCTCGCGGCCATACGCATAATCGCGGAGAATCCTGCCGTGGCCGAAGCCATACGGCAGTGGAAGGCCAATCCGTCGGAAGAGGCCCTGCGGTCGATGCTCGAAAAGAACGAGCAGCTAAAGGCCCTCGTGCTCGACGAGACGCCGTGGGTGCAGATGGCTGAAAACGAGACGGCCCGCATGACGGCCCTGGCCGACTTCCTTGACAAGGAAGAGGCCGAGGCGCGCGTCGACAGGCTCTTCAAGAAACTCATGGAACTCCGCGTCGAGGGCGCGTTCATGTGGTCAGACACATACCCGAAGCCGTCCTACTGGGCCACGGAAACGGTGCTCACCACCTTCGGCATCGCCCGCTCGATGGGCATCACAGAGGGCTATGACAAGCTCATCGACAACCTCGCCAAGCCGGGGCTCGAATGGATGGACCGCAGCAAGTATGTCCGTGAGAGCAAGGGCGAAGACCTGATGTTCACCTACCTCCGGGCCCTGTATCTGCCCGTGTACAGGACCACGGTACCGGAGGCGAAGGCGCTCGCCGAGCGCACCATCTCCTATATTAATAAGGAACGCGCGAAAATCGGCACCGTGGAGAAGGCCTACGCGGCCATCATACTTCGGGCCTACGGGCGCGAAGCCGAGGGCCGCGCAATGGTGCGCTCGCTGAGCCAGTTCGGGGTGACGACACCGGACAAGGGTATGACCTTCCCCTCCGTTGACGACATCCGCGGCTACGCCACCATCATCGAGGCCTTCCGCGACTACGGTGAGCCCCAGGAGACGCTCGACGCCATGCGCCAGTGGATAATCCTCCGCACGCAGGCCACGGACGACATCGGCGCCTACAACCCGGACTATGTGATAGCCGCCGTGATGATGAGCGGATCTGTGTGGACCGACGTGGCTGTAAGCAACAGTGTGACGCTCAATGGCAAGCCTCTCGAAATCGACCGGCAGGAGAGCTCGACCGGCTACTTCTGTCAGGAACTCCCCGCCGTTGAGGGCAAGAAAATCAGCATCAGCGTGCGGCCCAACGGCGTGACGCCCTCCTACGGCTCGCTGACGCGCATCGGCAAACTTCCCGCCGCCGAAATCAAGGCCCGCGGGAGCAAGGAGCTGGCCGTGACGAAGCGGATGATGGTGAAGCGCGACGGCGAATGGACCGACGCCACCAAGACCAGCATAAAAGTCGGCGAGCGCGTGCGCGTTGACCTCGAAATCCGTGCGGGACAGGACATGGAGTACGTGACCGTGACGGACGAGCGTCCGGCAGGCATGGAACCCGTGGAACAGCTGCCCGGCTGGATGTGGGACGGCGGCGTGGGCTTCTACCGCGAGAACCGCGACGCCTCGACTAACCTCTTCATCGACTGGATGCCCAAGGGCACCTACCATCTCAGCTACGAGCAGACCGCAGGCACCGCCGGACGCATGATTTCCGGCATCTGCACAATCCAGAGCCAGCTCGCCCCCGAACTCACCGCCCACTCCGCCGGCACAAGGCTGACAGTGGAGTGAGAGCTATTCAAGCCCGACAATTCAGATAAAGAAAAAGGCGCAAATCCTTCATCAATGGGATTTGCGCCTTTTCAGTATTATAGTCTGCCATACATCTGATTTATGCCAGAATCTCCTCAATTTCCTTCTTAAGGAGGGGCATGTGCCGGATTACAATGGCCCATAGAATATCTTCGCGAAGAGAATCATAGGCATGAATAACGAAATTCCTCGTATCGACAACCTTACGGGCAGAAGTAACGGGGAGATCCGGATTAATTTTGAGAGCCTGATTCATTGCTTCCCCCATTATTTCGATATTTCGCTCTACACCACGACGAAACAGCAAATCATTACAGAACGTCTCATATTCTCTTGGACGGCCTTCCATAAAAAATTCAATTTCATTGATTGAATTAAGAATATCCTCTAAGTATTTACGGAGTCTTCTATCCATAGATGAGTCGCTTTGTTTCGTCGAGTTCTTCCTTGAAATATTTGTTTCTGACTGCTGATTCATCCACAAGATCCACTTCTCTGCCGAAGAGTACCCGGAGACTCTCGTAGAGGCCGAAGAAGTTATCGGCATATGTATGATAGGTGACATCGTCGTCAAAGTTCACAAGCAAATCGACATCACTATCGTCATTAAACCGGTCGGTCAATATGGACCCGAACACTGCAAGGGATTTAACTCTGTATTTTTTACAAAGTTCAATTATCTTGGATATGTTCAGTTCTATCAGCTTCATAATGAAATTCTATTCTTTGCAAAGATACAACATTTTCTTTATATAACAAGTTTTTAAAGTCCGGAAAAAGTAAAGCTTGCCGGGATTGAACAATTGGCACGCATTTTGCATTAGTAGTCTTAGACGACAAATTAAATACTCTCAAAAAAATATAATTCAGCAATGAAACTCAAACCCTTAGCAGACCGCGTGATCATCAAGCCCACCGCGGCCGAAGAAGTGACAATGGGCGGCATCATCATCCCCGATTCCGCAAAAGAAAAACCCCAGCGCGGAACCGTCCTGGCTGTCGGACAAGGCACCAAGGATGAAGAAATGGTGCTCAAGGAAGGCGATACGGTGCTCTACGGCAAGTATGCCGGCACGGAAATCGACCTCGACGGCGAAAAGGTGCTCATCATGCGCCAGAACGAAGTACTCGCCGTAATCTGCTAAGTTCCACCCCTTTTTTCCTTTGAAAACACATCATGGCTAAAGAAATCAAATTCAATAATCAGGCTCGCGAAGAGCTCAAGAAAGGCGTTGACGCCCTTGCCGACGCCGTCAAGGTTACCCTCGGCCCGAAGGGCCGCAACGTCATCATCTCCAAGCAGTTCGGCGCTCCCCACATCACCAAGGACGGTGTGAGCGTGGCCCGCGAAGTGGAGCTCGAGGACGAATTCCAGAACATGGGCGCCCAGCTCGTGAAGGAAGTTGCCTCCAAGACCGGCGACGACGCCGGCGACGGCACCACCACCGCCACCGTGCTCGCCCAGGCAATTATCTCTACCGGCCTCAAGAACGTGACCGCCGGCGCAAACCCCATGGATCTCAAGCGCGGCATCGACAAGGCTGTGGCAGCCGTCGTGGCCCGCATCAAGGACATGAGCGAGGAAGTCGGCGACGATTTCAAGAAAATCGAGGACGTGGCCCGCGTGTCGGCCAACAACGACGACACCATCGGCCGCCTCATCGCCGAGGCCATGCAGAAAGTGTCGAAAGAAGGCGTCATCACCATCGACGAGGCCAAGGGCACCGAGACGACAATCGACGTCGTCGAAGGCATGCAGTTCGACCGCGGCTACATCTCCCCCTACTTCGTCACCGACACCGAGAAGATGGAGTGCGACATGGATTCGCCCCTCATCCTCATCTACGACAAGAAGATCTCCAACCTCAAGGATATCCTTCCCGTGCTTGAAGGAACCTCCAAGAGCGGCCGTCCTCTCCTGATTATCGCCGAGGACGTCGAGCAGGACGCTCTCGCCGCCCTCGTGCTCAACCGTCTCCGCGGCTCCCTCCGCGTCTGCGCCGTCAAGGCCCCCGGCTTCGGCGACCGCCGCAAGGAAATGCTCGAGGACATCGCCGTGCTGACCGGTGGCACCGTTATCTCCGAGGACAAGGGCATGCAGCTCGTGAACGCCACGATGCAGGACCTCGGCTCCGCCAACCGCGTGACCATCAATAAGGACACCACTACAATCGTGAACCGTCAGGGCGACAAGGACCGCATCGCCGCACGCGCCGCCCAGATTCGCGCCCAGATTGAGAGCACCACGAGCGACTACGACCGCGAGAAGCTTCAGGAGCGCCTCGCCAAGCTCTCCGGCGGTGTTGCCGTGCTCCACGTCGGAGCTCCCTCCGAGGTTGAGATGAAGGAGAAGAAGGACCGCGTGGACGACGCCCTCAGCGCCACCCGTGCTGCCATTGCCGAAGGCATCGTCCCCGGCGGCGGCGTGGCCTACATCCGTTGCCTCAAGGCCCTCGACGAGCTCAAGGGCGTGAACGACGACGAGCAGACCGGTATCGAAATCGTCCGCCGCGCCATCGAGGAGCCCCTGCGCCAGATTGCGGCCAACGCCGGAGTCGAGGGTGCGGTGGTTGTCCAGAAGGTGAGCGAAGGCGAAGGCGACTTCGGCTACAACGCCCGCACCGACCACTACGAGAACCTTCTCGCCGCCGGCGTGATTGACCCCGCAAAGGTTACCCGCGTCGCCCTCGAGAACGCCGCTTCGATTGCCGGCATGTTCCTCACCACCGAGTGCGTAATCGCCGAGAAGAAGGAACCCGCCGCTCCCGCAGCCCCCGCCCCCGGAATGGGAGGAATGGGCGGCATGATGTAATCGGCTGAACACAACCCCTATACACACGCCGCGCGTGTCAAAATTCGATGGAGGAGAAAATTCTTGGAATTTTCTCCTCCATTATTTATTGAAAATCAGTAGGGACGTGCCATGGCACGTCCGCCCCGAACGGGCGAAGTTTAATTTTTGCCCCTTCCTGATTTTTTTGCAAAAAAAGCGCTTATACTCCGAGAACAATGGCAGGGGAAATATTCAGCTTTTTGCTTATTTCGCGGCCAACTTTAAGAGTCGGTTCGGATTTCCCTGAAAGATAGTCGCAAACCCGCGAGGGACTTACACCGATCAGTCGGGCGAGCGAGGCCTGAGTCAGACCCATTTCGTACATCCGGAGCTTCAGAACGTCGATAAACGAAGGTTCGCCTACGGAATAATGCTCTTCGGAATAGTCGGCCACGAGATTTGAAAGCAGAAACAACTCGATATAGTTTGGATCTGTTTCAGGTGTTTCGTCATTTACGAGAGGGAGAAGTTTTTCCACCCTTTCGACAGCCCATTCATACTGGCTTTCATTCTCGATTTTAGTCATGATTATATGTAGGTTAAATGGTGGAACAATCTATTCGGTCATATTCGGTATGTGTCCCGATAAATCTGATATACACAAATTGAGGGGGGTATTGAATAACAACCACTAATCTGTAATCGTTGCCTTTGAGATTGAAAACATAATGTTGATTGCCGACATAATCGGCTGAGTTGAAAGTCTGCCTCACATCTGCAAAGCATTTCCAACTGCTTTCCTTTACTTTCTTAACCCAATCTTGAATAGCGGTTTTTGCTTCGGGATGCATTTCAGCGTACTCCTTCAAGGGCTTTTCTGTGAAAATTCTCATTGGCCACGATTCTATCATTGCAAAATTACGAACATTATTCGATTTTCCAAAATTAAAAGATGGCTTTTGAGTGGAAAAGACGGAATACAAGAGGCGCGCGGCGAATTTTTTTCATCTATTTATCCAAACGCGCTCCGCCACCCCGGAGCGCGTTTTTTTCTTGTTTTTTTTGCATTTGTTTGGGGTGTGCAGAATTTTTTTGTATCTTTGTCCCAAATTTGGCTTTTACGGCAAGCATTACACGTAGAAAAATTAACATACATTCAATAACCAATCAATCGCAACAAGATGAAAAAATTCATTCTGACAGGGACCACCCTCCTTGTTGCCGCAGGCGTAGCAGGCATCCTCACGGGATGCAGCAACGACGACCCCTTCGGGGGCGACGGCACCACGGGCAAGGTCGTTCCGACAGTAAATCTTGACTCGCGTGTGACCGCCTCCGACCGCGCCGGCACCCTCAAGGCGCCGCAGTCGCGCGCCGAGAGCAACGCCATGGACGTCTCCCTCGACGACCTGACGCTCACACTGACCCCAAAATCCGGCGGCTCCCCCTTCACCTGCAAGGGCGTCTCCGCATGGGACATCAACAAGGAATTCAAAGTCGGGGAATACACCCTCGAGGCTTCTTACGGCGACCCCGCGGTCGAAGGCTTCGAACTTCCCGCCTACTACGGCTCCGAGACAGTAATCGTTGAAGAGAACCGCACCAGCTCCGTCTCCCTTTCCGCACAGCTCGTCAACTCAATGGTGAGCGTGGAATTCGGAGACGCTCTCGTTAAATACGCCACCGACCTGAGCGCCCACCTCCAGACCTCCGGCGAAAAAATCGCCTTCGCCACCACGGAGACCCGTCCGGCCTACGTTCAGCCCGGCTCCGCCACCGTCAGCGTGACCCTCACCAAGCCCAACGGCGTGAGCGGCACCGTCACCATTCCCGCCTTCACGGCCAAGGCCCGCTACCACCACCACGTGAAGCTCGACCTCAAGGGCGGCTCGGGCGACGCTGTGCTCGAAGTAATCTTCGACGACACTGTAACCAATCAGGACGTCACCATCGAGCTCAAGGACGAAATCCTCAACGCCCCCGCTCCCGTCGTTACGCCCAAGGGCTTCAACTCCGGCGAGGCCCTGAGCTTCGTGGCCGGCATGACCACCGGCGCGGACCTCAGCGTCGACATCACCGCCCAGGCAAGCATCGCCTCCGCCGTGATGAGCACCAAGAGCGCGTCGCTCCTCGCTAAGGGCTGGCCCGCCGAAATCGATCTCACTCAGGCCACAGCCGAGCAGCAGACCGCCCTCAAGGCCCTCGGCCTCAACGTCCTCGGCCTCTTCAAGAACCCCGGACGCATGGCCGTGGTCGACTTCTCGGAAGTTACCCGCAACATCGCCTTCATCGAAGGCGGCGACAACTCCACGGAAATCACCCTCACCGTAATCGACACCGCATCCAAGAGTGCCGAACCCGTCACCCTCGCGCTGAACGCCGAAGCTCTCGAGATGGGGCTCACGGCCGTGAGCCAAGCATACCCCGACGCCGCCGGAATGCCCATCGAGCTCCGCCTCGACTACAACGGCGCCAACCCCAAGGACGAGGTGACCTTTGAATACAACAACGAGCGCGGCATCTGGGAACCCCTCGAGGTAATCAGCATTCAGGCCGCCGGACGCGCCGCCACGGCATACACCGTAATGGTCAAGGCTCCCGCAATCGACTACTCCGTGGAAATCCGCGCAACCTGCAAGGAACTCGTCAAGACCACCGAGAGCGTCCTTGTCAAGCAGGTTCCCTTCAAGCTCGCAGTCGACGAAAAGAACGTATTCGCCACGAAGGCCATGCTGACCGTGACGAGCAAGAAGCTCGACCCCGCCACCGTAGCCGCTCAGGGCGAACTCAAGCTCTCGCCCGCCGCTCCCTCCGCAGCCAAGAGCATCAGCGGCGCCAACATCAGCCTCACAGGCCTCGCCGCCGGCACAACATATACCGCCACAATCTCCTACGACGGCGAAGAGTGTGTAGGTCTCAAGTTCACCACCGAGGCCGCCTCGCAGCTTCCCGGCGCAGGATTTGACTCCTGGACCTCCGAGAAGCTCGGCGACTACCAGTATATGTGGCGCCCGAACAGCTCATGGGGTACAATGAACGACCTCACCCTTTCTCAGAATGGCAGCGGCAGCGGCAATGGTCTGAACACCGGAGGTTGCGCATACAAGGCAACCTCTGGCACCATTCCCGCAAACGGCCGTAGCACCAAATCAGAAGACAGCGGCGGCTTTGTGGGCACCAACAAAAGCGCCGACGGCCACACTGCCGGAAACGCCAATCTATTCAGCGACAGGCAACACGGAGGCTCCAATGCAGCCCTTATCCGCACCGTCGGCTGGGGTAGCGGCAACTCCGCATCCGCCGCTATTTCCGGCCAACACTTCGCAACCTGCGACAACACGACCGCAGGTCAGCTCTACCTCGGCAGCTATGCCGCCGACACCCCCAACTACGGCTATAATTTCACCTCCCGTCCCTCTGCGCTCTCCTTCTTCTATCAGTACGCAACCGTCAGCGCCGGCAACGGCGACCACGGCACCGCCGAAGTGAAGGTGTACGACGCTTCAGGCGCCATTATCGCCTCGGGCTCTATCGACCTGACCGAACAGAGTGGATACAAGGAAGTAACCATCCCCCTCACCTATGCCGCAGGGGCTGCAAAGGCCGCACGCATCAGTGTGGTATTCAAGTCTTCGTACATAGCAAACAACGCCTTCTCGGGTAACACCTCATGGTTCCATGTTCCGGGAGTCAAGAACGTCTCCGGCGGCGAATATGTAGGTTCTGAACTTACCATCGACGACGTGACACTCAAATATTAAAGCAGTAAGAAATGAAAACCAAGATATACAGCATACTGGCAGCGGGCCTTACGGCCACAGCCATGCTCAGCTCCTGCGACAACTGGACGCCCCCCTACCCCGCCGGAGAGGAAGGCACCCTCAATATGCAGGATTTCGACCTCGACAAAACGGAAATCGAGAAAGTCGTGAGCATCGAGGCCGCGCCAAAGGGCCGCGCCGACGAGACCTCCGTCGACGTCAACAACTTCATCGTGCGCATCCTCGACGCCTCCGGCGCAAAGAAAGAGGAATGGACATTCTCCTCCACTCCCGAGGTAATCACCCTCACCCCCGGCGCATATAAGGTAGAGGTGCTCTCCCACGAAGTACAGCCCGCAGAATGGGAAAAGCCCTATTTCTACGTAAGCAAGGACTTCACCATCGTGGCCAACGCCATCGAGCGCCTCGGCAGCCTCACCGCCAAGCTCGCCAACTCCGCCGTCAGCGTCCGCTTCGACGACGAACTCCTCGCCCTCTGCGCCGACGACGTGCAGGTTGAAGTCAAGGCAAACGACGAAGGCACCCTCACCTACACCCCCGCCGAAGTCCGCAAAGGCTACTTCAAAATCCTCGAAGGCTCCAACTCCATTGTCGTGACCTTCTCCGGCACCGTCAACGGATATAAGGAAAAGGTAGTCGTTCCCGCATCGGACCTCGAGGCCGGACAGCACCGCATCTACACCTTCAAGGCCCGCATCAATTCCAACCAGACCCCCGACGAAACCGGTAACGTGAACCCCTCGGGCATCCTTATCGACACGACCGTTACCGACGAGGACGTCGACGGCGAAATCACCCTCACCGAGGACATCATCGACTCCGGCGACCGTCCCGGTCAGGAAGAAGACCCCGAACCCGGTCCCGGCCCCGATGATCCCCAGCCCGAAGTGGCCGTGAAGTTCAACCTCTGCGATGACCTGCTCCCCGAGCGCGTGTACAACTACAACGAGTTCGGCGACGGCTCCGATATGGCTCCCGGCACCAAACAGGCCAAGCTCACCATCGAGTGCGCAGCCAAAATCGCCGACATCGAGGTCGACATCGTCAGCGACTACCTCACCAACGAATTCCTCAACGGCGTAGGCCTTGCCGCCCACTTCAGCCTCGCCACTCCCGGCGACTTCGAGACAGCGCTCGTAAACTTCGGCTTCCCCGTGAAGGACGGCGTCATCGGCCAGCCCTCCGTTGACTTCAACATCACGAGCCTCGTTCCCCTCCTCGCCCTCAGCGGCGACCCCGAAATGAAGCACTCGTTCAGAATCACCGTCACCGACCAGGCCGGAAAGAAAGGCATCAAGACCCTGACCTTCGATGGTCAGGCACAGTAATAACCCTCCAAGACAGCAAGAAATGAAAAAGATAGCATCAATTCTCGGCCTCGGCGCAGTGCTCGCCCTCGGCCTTGGCAGCTGCTCGAACGAGGATATTCTGCCCACCGGTGAGGGCCGCGTGCTTCTCACCGCACATGTGAACTCCGACGTGAAGGTCGCCTCCCGCGCAGACCTCACCGCCACGCAGGAAGAGCTCGCCGCCGCATGTCAGGTATGGATTTCAAACTCCAAAGGCCTCGTGCGCCGCTATGAGGGCCTCGACAACGTGCCCGCCGAAGGAATCACCCTTCTCAGCGACCACTACATCGCCGAAGCATGGACCGGCGACTCCGTCAGCGCTTCCTGGGACAAGCGCTGGTTCAAGGGCCGCACCGAATTCGACATCAAGCCCAACGAGCTCACCCGCGTGAGCGTCACCTGCAAGATTGCCAACGTTCTCGTGGCCGTCAACTATGAGGAGACGGCCGACGAAGTCCTCGAAAACTACACCTTCAGCGTGAATCACACCCGCGGTGGCCTCACCTTCGAGGGCAAGGAGGAGCGCACCGGCTACTTCATGATGCCCACAGGCGACTCCGAACTCAAGTGGAAGCTCCAGGGCACCCTCAAGTCCGACGGCTCGCTCTTCACCAAGGAAGGCGTCATCAAGGACATCAAGCCTGCATACAAGTACAACGTGAAAATCGTCTGCACTCCCCAGAGCGAGGAGTTCGGCGGCGTGAACTTCGACGTCAAGGTCGACCCGACCGAGGTTGTCAGCCAGCATCCAATCGTAATCGAAGTCGCGCCTCAGATTTCAGGCTATGAGTTCGACCTCTCCCAGCCCGTGCTCGGCGAGGCCGGAAAGCTCCCCCGCCGCTCCATCTTCGTCAAGAGCCCCGTGGCCCTGACAAACGTCGTGCTTGAGAGCGAGGACTTCCCCGAACTCCTCGGCATCAGCGGCGTTGACGTCGACCTCCTGACGATGGTCACCGGCGTGGCAACCCAGGTCAAGGAAGGCGGCATCTCCTACCAGTACATGCCCGCCGACGACGGCACCTCGATGATGAAGATCTCCTTCGAGAAGGAATACGTCAACCGCTTCCTCGACGGCCTCCACACCATCAAGATTACCGCCACCGACGCCAACCGCAAGTTCTCCACGGCCACGCTGACCTACAACGTGAGCGACGCCGCCGCAATGCTCGACGAGACTCCCGCCACCGCCGTCTGGGCTACCAGCACCTCACTGAGCGGCCTCGTAAGCAAGGAAGGTGCGCAGAATGTCCGCTTCGTCTACCGCAAGCAGGGCGACAGCGAATGGATCACAGTTCCCGCCGTATCCGAGTCCGGCTCCTTCGAGAAGGGCACGGCAGTGACCGCCCAGCTCAGCGGCCTCACCCCCGCTACCGTCTACGAATACGCCCTCGCAGTCGACGACTTCACCACCGAAGCCAAGACCCTCACCACCGAAGCCGCTCTCCAGCTGCCCAACGCCTCCTTCGAAGACTGGCACGGTTCATCGCCCCTCCTGATTTACGCCGACGGCGGACAGCAGTTCTGGGACAGCGGCAACCACGGCTCCGCCACACTCAAAAAGAACGTCACGACCTCGACTTCCTCGATGGTCAAGTCCGGAAGCCTCGCCATCTCACTTGACTCGCAATACCCGAGTTTCCTCGGAGTAGGCAAGTTTGCTGCAGGCAATGTATTCGCCGGTCAGTACCTCCAGACCGACGGTACCGACGGTGTCCTCGGATGGGGTCGTCCCTTCACGGCACGTCCCAGGCAGCTCAAAGTCTGGGCTCACTACACCCCGGCCAACATCAACCGCCGCGCCGACAACGCTCCCGACGAATATGTCAAAGGACAACCCGACCGCGGCATCATCTACATTGCTCTGATGGATGACCACACCGAGTCCTACACTATCGGCAAGACAGCAGCTTCGAACAACGGCCTCGCTGCAGGTAACGTGGTAAACTACCCCGTCATCGTCAAGACCAAATCATCCGAGCTCTTCGAACCCGACGGCAAACATAAGGACCACGTTATTGCCTACGGTCAGCACATCTTCGAAGGAACCACGCCCGGCTCGCAGCTCGTCGAAGTCACCATCGACCTCGACTACCGCAAGACCGACGTCATCCCCTCCTACATCGTGCTGACGGCCTCCGCCTCCAAGGGCGGCGACTACTTCACCGGCGGTGAGGGCTCCAAGCTCGTCCTCGACGACGTGGAACTCGTCTACTAAACCCCTTTTAATCCATATCCCGTCCGCCCCTGCCCCACCCCGGAGCAGGGGCGGATTGCATTAATGAGAGAAGCACCCTTTTTCTGTAGGTGTTGCAAAACCGCAAAATCAATCATCGAATTGTAGGGACGCACGGCTCGTGCGTCCTAATAATCAACTAAGTCCCAGAGCTTTGCGAGCGGACGCACGGACCGTGCGTCCCTACACTCCGAAGTTTTGCAGCAGTCCCTTCGGGGGCCGTCAACCGGTAACTAACCATACGGGCTATCCTCCCCATTACCAATTCATTACCTTGTTCCACTCACATTCTTTTGGATTTTCATACGGAATTAATTAACTTTGTACTGCTATTTTTTCAAACTTTTCATTAACACAATCCCTATATCATGAAGAAACTGATGCAGAGCGCGCTTCTTGCTGTTGCGGCGCTCGGGTTCAGCCAGCAGGCTCTGGCCGATACCACCATCTACTACGACAACTCCGCCAGCGGATGGTCCCAGGTCAATATCCACTACTGGGGCGGCCCCGAAACCTCATGGCCAGGCGTGGCAATGACCTCCTCCTCCGAGAACATCTGGGAATTCACCTTCACCGACGCTTCCGGCATCTCGGGCTTCCTCTTCTGCAACGGCGACGGCTCCGACCAGACCGCCGACGTCTCCGGCAAACCCGCCGCAAACCACCTCTATAAAGGCGCCGGCGGCAAAGGCAAGGTCAGCGACGAAGGCGAGTACAACCCCGACCCCTCCCGTCCTGTCATCACCGCCGACCCCGCTTCGGGCACGAAGTTCATCGACAACGTTACAGTGACTCTCTCCGTATCCCCCGAAGCCAAGCTCTACTACACCACCGACGGCACTACGGCAACGGCTTCCTCCACGCCCTACACTGCGCCCATCGTGCTGACCGAATCTACGACCATCTCGGTTTACGCCCTCACCGCCGACAACAAGGACAATGTGCGCTCCTTCTCCTACACCAAGCGCCACACCATCCCCGTCGGCGCCAAGAACCTCATCACGGACTACTACAAGGTCAACCCCGACGGCAAGGTGGGCACACGCCGCACCGTCAATATGTCCTTCGCCAACCAGAAGTCGTCCACGGCCCTCTCCAACTGGTCTGACGCCGACCTCATCGCCCAGGGTGTTGCACGCGACGTCTGCATGGCCATCAAGGGCACCCACGAGCGTCCAGTGATCGACTCCTACGCCATCTACGCCTCCTACGACAACGAAAACCTCTACCTCGGCGCACAGTTCGTCTACACCGTATGGGATCTCGGCGGCGAAGGCAAGCAGCCCGGCGAATCCAAGCCCTACAACATGGACGGCGCTCTGATCTGGGCCTTCGACCTCGACCCCGAGGAATCCTTCGACGGCCGAATCAACGGTCAGGGCCCGATCTGGAACCAGGACAAGAAGGGTATGTTCTTCCAGAACGGCGTGGACGCCGTATGGATCGGCTCGACCAAGCCCGGTGTGGGCCAGCCCGGTTTCTTCACCCCCACCCCCGACGGACACGCAAGCTACGAAGCTCCCTACCTGAAGTCGATTCCCGGATCTTACTACGGGTACGCCGACGGTCTCCTTCCCTCCATCGACCACATCTGGGGACAGGCCCGCTTCGGATATGATCTCGAGAACCTCCTCGGCAACGACGGATTCGCCGACCTCAAGGACGAAGTGGCTGAAACCGCCCACACCTTCTACGAATGGAAATTCCCCCTCTCCGTCCTCGGAGTCACCGCCGACTTCATCGCCAGCCACGGCATCGGCGTGATGTACCTCGACCAGTACGGCACAAGCCCCGTAGGCGGCACTCCCTACGATCCCTCCTACTTCGACAATGTCTCCGAGTCCTATTCCGCCGACAAGTCGACCTCGATGGAGAAGGAAGACGACGACATCATCACCTTCGCTCCCGCTCGCATCGGCAAGCTCGGCCACTCCACCAGCGGCGTGGATGAGATTGCCATCGACAACGCCGGCGAAGCCGAGCCCGTGTTCTACACGCTCCAGGGCATCCGCGTGGCTGAGCCCACAACCGGTATCTACATCAAAGTCACCGGCAAAAAGGCTGAAAAAGTGATGGTTCGCTAAAAACAGCATCCCAACATAGAAAAGGCGCGGCCACACGGTCGCGCTTTTTTTGGCGCAAGAAAGAGGGGATTGCAAATCCTCGTAATGTAGGGACGCACGGCTCGTGCGTCCTTTTGCAACACATTGAGTATTAGCTGATTATTAGGACGCACGAGCCGTGCGTCCCTACAATTCGATGATTGATTTCGTAATTTTAAAACACCTCTACCCCAGAGCTTAATCCATTCAAATTCAATCAATTCCCATCGCTCGCCACATTTTTAACACTTGGAATTGCCGGTTTTCGCAAGGAAATTCGTAATTTTGCGGCGTCGTTGTGATAACGCCAACTTAAAAGAACCTTTTTTCACGACAAGCGTTTATATAGTATATATTCCAATAAGTACAACAACTAATCAATTCAAGAAAGATGAACAATTCAGTACTCGACTTAGCAAAAAAGGCAATGAAATGGTATATCAACACCACTGCCGAAGTCTACAACAACAGCAACAGACACTAAAGAACAGTTTAAAAACAATAGCAGCCGCGCCCTGATCGAGGAACGCGGTTTTTTTAGCACCTCTACAAACGGGGCGAATTTGAATTTTGACACACCTCAGCCCATTCTATCTCCCGAATTCATAGGATATTGTCATGCCGAGGGAGTTGAGGGTCACGTCGTTCTGCCCGTACCAGTCCCAATTGTTGTTGGAAGTGAGGAGCTGATATGTGAGGGCTACGGTAAGGGCGCGCGCGGGCTTATTCTTGTCAAAGGCGAAGCGCACACCGAGAGAGGGACGAAGATAGAACTGCGTGGCGCCTCCGATGCGGCCCTTGTTGAGACGCAGATAATCGTTGCCGAGCAACCATGCCGCGCCGAACTTCGCCCCCGCATAGAGGCTCACCCCCGGAGCTATGCCGACCTTGAAGCGGAAATCGCTGAAAACGGGAATCATGGCCTTGGTCCGCGTGCTTCCGTGGTTACCCCACGCCGGCTCCCCTTCGGGAACGACATCGGTATCCTTTTCGCGTGCGGTGGCAACCACATCCACACCAAGCCCCACGCCCATATAGAACCAGTCGGCATACTGGAAGCCCTGGGAGGTGCTGACTCCGACGAAATTGGCGCGGTTTTCACCGAAACCGGTCAGCCCTGAGAGCTCGACGAAGCCGCGGTAACTCATGGACCCGGAAAGAGCCGGCTGGACAAGCCCCGGAATCTGATTGGCAATCTCATAATACTGAGCGTCTGCCCCGGGAGCGGCAAAGAAAGAGAAAACGGCCGTGAGAGCGGCGGCGATGGAGCGTAAAAGATGCGGTGTCTTCATAATCATTCGTTCTTGAACAATATGAAAACACCGCAGACGGTCAAATAGTTTGCGCCGGGACGGAGTCAGCGGAGAAAGAGGCAGGCGTCGCCGTAGCTCAGAAAGCGGTAGCCGGCCTTGAGGGCGTGGTCGTAGACCGCACGCCAGTCGTCGCCTATGAAGGCGCCGACGAGGAGCAGGAGCGTCGATCGCGGCTGGTGGAAGTTCGTGACCATGCCGGAGACGATGCGGTACTGATAGCCCGGGGCGATGATTATGCGCGTATAGGCGTTGAGGGTGTCGGACTCCTCGGCGTCCAGCCTGTCGACAATAGCCTGCAAGGCAATCTCGGGGGCCGGAAATTCAGCCGATGAATACGGAGCCCACTGAGGCAGCTCGCCGGTCCATTCTCCGCGGAGTATGGCACACCCGATGTGATACAGGCTCTCGAGGGAGCGGACGCTGGTTGTGCCGACAGCCACGACCGGACGCCCCGCGAGTATGTATTCGCGCAGCTCGGCGATGAAGTCGCGCGAGACGGATATGAACTCGCTGTGCATGTCGTGTTCGCCGATACTGTCGGACTTTACGGGGCGGAAGGTTCCGGCGCCGACGTGGAGCGTCAGCTCACGGCGCGCTATGCCCCGGCGGTCGATTTCGGCAAGCACACGGTCTGTGAAGTGGAGACCGGCGGTGGGAGCGGCAACTGAACCCTCGATGTGGGAGTAGACTGTCTGGTAATCGGACTCGTCGGAGCTTTCGGAGGCACGGTTGAGATAAGGCGGAATGGGTATTTCGCCGGCCGCCGCGATAATCTCGCTGAAAGACACGCCGCCTGTCCATGAAAAACGGATTTCGGGCGAACCGTCGGGCCCTGTGGCTCCTGTACGCTCCGCAGTGAGGACGCTCGCCCTACCCTCAGGCAACGACACCTCCATACTCAGGGTGCCCTCCTTCCAGCGCTTGGCATTGCCGATAAGGCAGCTCCAGGAGCAGGATGCGGACGCGGCGAAAGAGCGCTCATAGTCGGCGGGAGCGGTAGGCTCGAGGCAGAAAATCTCTATCAGGGCTCCCGAGGGCTTGCGGAAACGAAGGCGCGCGTTGATTACACGGGTATTGTTGTAGACGAGCATCGAGCCTTCGGGCAGAAGCGCGGGAAGGGATGAGAAAAGTTCGTCGGAAACAGCGCCGTCGGGATGGCGGAAGAGAAGGCGGCATGCGTCGCGCTCGGCCAGTGGGTGAAGGGCTATTCGTTCCGCGGGAAGGGGATAGTCGTAGTCCGCGATGGTGATTGAGCGGGGATCGGTGGATTGTGCCTGTGGCATATCTTTCAAGAATAGCGTCCCCGCACCGTGAGAAGTGCGGGGACGGATTTAACAAGTGTACGGGGTCCCGCCGGACGAGCCGGACCGCGAAGCGGGTTATTTCTCGGACTTGTGGTGATGGTGGTGGTGGGTCTTGCCGTCCTCGGAAGTGTAGCCGTAGCCGTAGGCGCGGCCCTGCGAGCCGTAGTTGCCGTACTGGCCGTAGCGACGGTAGAGATACGAGCCGGAACCCATGTCCACGCCGTTGAGGACGATGTAGACCTTCGAGAACTTGCCTTGTGCCACTGCCTGATGGAGCACGCGGAGGCTGCGGCGGGCGGAGTAGTTCGCGCGGGTGACGTGTATCTGAAGGTCGCTGAAACGCATCACAAGGAAGGTGTCGGAGACAATTCCGATAGGCGCGGAGTCGATGATGATGTAGTCGAATTCCTTGCGGAGCTCAAGCATCATGTGCTCCATGGTCGGGGCCATCAGAAGCTCGTTGGGGTTCGGGGCCATGGGGCCGGCGGGGAGGACGTAGAGGCTGGGGTTGAGACCCGAGGGATGAATGAGGGAGCTGAGGTCCTTTTCCTGTCCCGAGAGATATGTCGTGACGCCGCGGCGGTTGTTGATGTTGAAGCGGTGAGCAAGCGAGGGGCGCCGGATATCGAGACCGATTACGAGGGTCTTCTTTCCGGTGAGGGCGTAAGTCATCGCGAGGTTGACCGAGATGAAGGTCTTGCCTTCGCCGGAGACAGCCGAGGTAACGAGCACGACCTGATTTTCGGCGCCCTGACGGGTAAAGCCGATGTTGTTGCGGAGGAGGCGGAAGAGCTCGGCCACAGGGGTGGAGACATTCTCGCCGATGACAACCTCATTGTCTGCAACCTTGCTGTTTACACGGCAGATTTCACCGAGGATGGGCACGTTTGTGATACGCTCCAGTTCTTCCTGATCCTTGAAAATGGGGAAGATGAGTCGGCGGAGGAGAATCACCACGGCGGGTACGAGGAGGCCTGCGAGAAGGCCGACAAGGAGGATTCGGTTCCGCTTGGGAGCCACGGGACCTGAGCCCACGGGGTCGTCGATGAGGCGCGCGGTGTTGGTGGCGAGGGTTTTCTGGAGAGCGATTTCCTCGCGGCGCTGGAGAAGGAAGGTGTAGATGTTGACCTTCACCTGCTGCTCGCGGAAGATTTCCTGAAGGCCCTTGTCTATCGGGGGCAGAGACGAAAGCTGGCCGAGGCTGCGGTTCTCGAGCGTGGCGATAGCGCCGCGACGTGTGGCGATAGTCTTGCGGGTCGTGCCGATATTCTGCAGGAGGCGCTGCTTGTCGTGCGAGAGGTCTTCCTGCATCTTTGCGACAAGGGGATTGTCGGGCGTGGAGGACTGGAGGGTGCGGTTAAGCTGGAGGACCTTGCGGTTGTAAGCCGAAATCAGGGAACCGATGGTCTCGTCGGAGACCGCGGAGGGGAGCGTCTCGTAGATTCCGGCAGAGGAAACCATGCGCTCGATGTCGTCGAGGAGACGGAGGTCGGCGTCGATGGAGGAGAGCTCCTGCTCGAAGCCTGTCTTCTGCGAGAGGTTCATCGAAGCCTGAGCCTCGATATTCACGATCTGGTGTTTCTGCCGGTATTCCTGCAGGCGGTTCTCGACGTCCTTCAGCTCGCCGGAAATCAAGACGAGACGGTCGAGGATGAATGCCTCGGTCTGGATAGCCGAGCGATTCTTCTCCTCGATAATCTGACGGTTGTAGAAGTCGATGATGGCATTGATGATGTCAATGCCTTCCTCGATGACGGGAGTCGCGCAGGTGATGCGTACGATGCTGTAGGAATTGGGATTGAAGCCAATCTGAAGGGAGCCGGAAATGCGCGCGGCCACGGAGGCGCGGTTGCGGACATAGGCGTAGATAGGTCTTTCGAGATGGTTGGCTCCCGGGGTCTCGGAGAGGGTGACGGTGCCCTGGGAGAGTTCGACCTCGAGGGGGAACTTGACGTCCTTGAAGACCTTCTTCTCCTTCTCGCCGGCGAACTGGGTCTCGACCTTGACATCGAACTTGTCCTTGCCAGAAGGCTCGATGAGGGCGGTGATGGGTGATTTCAGATTGTTGAGCGAGACGGAGTCAAGCCTGATCTGCACGGGGTTCGTGGCATATACGGGATAGTTGCGGAAACGGCCCTTGTACGCGTAGCTGTAGGCGAGATTCAGCGAATCGACGATTTCGACGACGGTGTTGCGGCTCTTGAGCATCTCGAGCTCGGTCTCGTCGATGAACTGCTTGGTGTCGACCAGAGAGGTGCCCGTCATGGTGAGGGCGTTTGAGGCGGAATTCTTGTCGTCGCTGAGGAAAATGGATGCGCCTACCTCGTAAGTGGGGATAATAGTGGAATAGTAGTAGTAAGCGCAGGCGAGGGCAATAATGCCGCAGACGGCGAACCACTTCCAGTGGGCGAGGTAGTCGAGCACAAGGCCCATTGAGTCGAAGCCCTCGTCCTCGGAGTGCGAGGAATCGGCCTTGTTCTCGGAGGTGAAATCTTCCATAGGCGGCTGAATTAATTTTTGGCGAGGTTAATGACACCGACAACGAGTCCGGCGATAGAGGAAAGTCCGCCGACAATGGTGATTGTGGCGCCGACGGCGGGGTTGAGAGTCCAGGCATTGTTCTTACGGGAGCTGTTGGGCTCGACGTAGATGATGTCGTTCTGCTGGAGGTTGTAGTAGGGCGAGAGGAGGAGGTTCTTGTCGGTGAGGTCGAGGCGGTGGATTTCGCGCTTTCCGTCGGCGTTGATGCGGTAGAGAAGCACATTGTCGCGCTGTGCCTGAATGTCGAGGTCGCCGGCGAGGGCCACGGCCTCGAGGATGTTGAGGCGCTCGTTCTTTGCCTGAATCCTTCCGGGGCTGCGGACCGCGCCGAGCATCGTTACGCTGAAATTCATGAGACGCACGTCGACTGAGGGGCGTTCCTTGACATAACGGGGATAAACGCCGCTGAGAATCTCGGCGGCCAACTGGTCCTTGGTCATTCCGGCTACGTGAATCTTGCCGAGCATAGGATAGTCAATATCGCCCTTGGCGTCGACGAGATAGAACTGCGTGTTGCTCTCCATCGTGCCCTGGTTGTAACGGTTGCCGTTAAGGTTGTTGGTATTTATCTTGCCCTCCTCGTCAACGTAAGAACCACGGTTGAAGGGCGCGAGGGCCACGGGATCCGAGCCCGACAGCTCGATATTCAGAAGGTCTCCGGCCATAAGCACGGGATCTGAAGGCGCGGGAATCTGGGCGAGAACATCAGCGGGAATAACGTCAGCCTGCTGGATATATGTTACCTTCTTAGGCGCGGTACAGCCTGCGAGGCCCAGAGCCACGGCAAGCGCCACCACAAATTCAAGTTTTTTCATAACAGAAATTTGTGAGGAATAATTGGAGTTTAGAATACGACTTGATGTAAGTATTGATTATACTGCACTTTCATTTGCGGGGGCAAAGTTAGCTAAAATAGTTTAAATATGCAAGAAAAGTCGTCGATAGTATTCCGCTTTTTTCTCGAGAGGCATCGGAAAAGCCCGGCTCGTCGACGGCATCCGCCAGATGCGGAGGCCGTCGGGGGCTGTCACGCATTCGCCCATCTTCGGGAGCTCCGTGCCGGTAATGCCCGCTATGACCGCCGCCGCTTTCTCGCCCGTGGTAGCCACAGTCCGGCATTCAGGCATCCTTTCGAGGAGGGCTTGGAGGTCCGCCGGCTCGACTATTTCGAGAAACTTGTCCGAAGCGTTGCCCTTCAGCCGCCGCACCGCACGGCCCGTGTCGGAGAGCGCGATGTGCCTATCCGAGAGCATGGCCTTTATTTTCGGGAGATTGTAGCCCTTTCCTTCGAGGAGAGCGTCCGGCGAGCCGAAAAAGAGGAGCCCGCAGACCTTCCAGAAGTCGTTTGTGCGGTTGGGGTAGTAGAAATCCATGCTCCAGCGGTGCGGTCCTGGAGGGAAGGTACCCATAATCAGCACTTTCGCGCCCTCGGGAATGAAGGGCTCCCAGGGATGCCGCTCGAGGGGCGCCGGGGCGTCGTTTGAAAATATTTGGCTCATATCGTCCGAAATCAGTTTTTATGTGTTATATTTGTAAAAGCTATATCAATCCGGCATTAAAAACAACACCCGAAGCTATGTCCCAGTTCTCCGACCGCCTTTTCAGAATCTACACGAGCGAACTTCCCGCCAACGGTTCCGTGCTGATCTCCCGTCCCTTTCTGGAGGACAGCAATTTCACACGCAGCGTGGTGCTGATGATCGACTGCGAGAACGAGAGCGGCGACGCCCTCGGTGTCATCCTCAACCGCCCCCTCGACCTCGGAATCAACGACGCCATAAGCGGAATCGACCTCCCGGGCAACCCTACCCTTTACCTCGGGGGGCCTGTGGGTCAGGACCGGCTTGTGGTGGTCCACACCCTGGGCGAGGAAATCATACCCGACAGCCTGCCCCTCGGCGAAGGGCTCTGGGCCGGAGGCGACTTCGAGGCCGTGAAAGAATACGTCCGGGGCGGAGGCGAGACCGACGGCTTCATAAAGCTCCTCGTGGGCTACTCGGGATGGGGCGAAGGACAGCTCGCCAAAGAGCTGGACGAAGGGACCTGGGCCGTAGGACAGCTTGACGTGTCCGAGATGATGGGCCCGGGAGGACCCGATATGTGGAAGGAGGCCGTCAGCCGTCTCGACAAGCGCTACGACTTCTGGAAACGGCTGCCCAGGAAGTCGAGTCTCAATTGAGCTTCTGATATAATATCACATCGATAAAACGTCGTCCGACGCGCAGCCACGAGCGCAGCCGGCCGCAGGTCTTGTACCCGGCTTTCTCGAAAAGGGCGCGGGAGGCCTCGTTGCCGGCCGAGACCTCCGCCGCGAGCTGGTGGGCGCCGAGAGGCCCGAAAGCATAGGCGGAGAGAAGCGAAAGGGCGTGCGACGCCACTCCACGCCGACGGTAGCGTTCTTCGACGAAAATAGCCACGAACCCCCGGCGGTCCCTGGCCGAGAAGTCGTAAATATCGACGGAACCGACGGTCTCGCCCGTTTCCGTAAGATCAATCATAAACCGGAGAGAACCTGTTTCGTCTATGTCGGCCGAATAGTTCTCGATATAGCGCTCGAGCATCCGGCGGGAGACAGGCGCCATGACCGTAGTCGAGTCCGGGGACTCGGGAGCGTTCTCATGCCGGAAGAGGGCGTCGAGGTCGGAAGGCTCGGGAGCACGGAGAGTGATAAGGCTGTCTGAAATCTTCATCAGAGGGAATTTTCGAAGGGCGTGCGGTTCAGCAGAGAGCGCCCGAGAGTGACTTCGTCGGTGAACTCAAGGTCGTTGCCGACGGCGACGCCGCGTGCCAGTTGGGTTATTTTAACATTTTTGAGCGCCACACCCGGCTCTGAAAGGCGGCGGAAGATGTAATAGTTGGTTGTGTCGCCCTCCATCGTGGCGCTGAGAGCGAGAATAACCTCCTCGACCTCTCCGGAGCGGACGCGCCCGACAAGGGAATCTATTTCCAGCATGTCGGGTCCGACGCCGTCGATGGGGGAAATCAGACCGCCGAGAACGTGATAGACTCCGTCGAACTGACCTGTAGCCTCGAAGCGCATGACGTCGCGGACGTTCTCCACGACGCAGACAGCGGAACGCCGCCGCGAGGGAGAGGCACAGATTGGGCATATGTCCGTCTCGGAGATGTTGTGGCAGACGCTGCAATAGCGGATGTTCTTTCGGAAATCGATAAGAGCCTGGCCGATTTCGACGGCAACGTTCTCGGGACGCCTCAGGAGATGGAATGCGAGACGCAGGGCGGTCCGCTGCCCCACCCCCGGGAGGCGCGACAGGGCCGAGACGGCATTGTTGAGAAGCGTAGAGGAAAATTCCTGTTCCATTCCGCAAAGGTACAAATTAAAATTTATACCCGAGGTTAATCTGGAATGAATTTCTGCGCTGGGTCATTTCGTTGTGAAGAGAGGGGAACTTTCTGATGGGCGTCATGGCCACTCCGAAGCTCACACCGAGAACATAATGGTCGCTCCACGTAAGCTTCAGACCGAACCCCCATTGGGCGTCGACCCTCTTGAAGCCCTCGCGGAAAAGGTTGGCGTTGTAGTACTTCTCGAATGGCGAGCCGGGAGCGGGACTGAGTGTCTGCCGCGCGGAGACATTGACGTTTAGCCACGGGCCGGTGTAGGCCTGAAGGACAAGGTTGGTGACAAGGGGAACGGTGTATCCGAAATTGAGCGGAATCCTTACGCCCCAGTTCCGCGCGGAGCCGCTGTAAAGTTTCAGAGCCTCAAGACGGTCGTTGTCGACGCTCCAGGCCGTGAAATATGCGAGCATGCCCGGCTCGAAGAAAAAGTTCCGCGGAAGCCGGACATTGGCGAAGACTCCGGCATTGAACCCGGCGCCGACATCATAGAAAGGACGGACCCCGGTGTTGGAAGTGACATCGAAGGCAAGCTGTGCCTCGAAGGTGACAGGCGCGGGCTTCTCCGCTTCCTGCGCCCGGAGACTGACGGCGCCTAAAACCAGCGCCGGGACTAAAATTATCGCACGGATATTCATACGGCAGTTTTTTATCAGGATTGATAAAAATTAAACGAGCCGGGGTGCGAAAGGGTTCAGAAACCGACGTTGTAACGGTCGAAAACAGCCTTGGCGCGGGCCACGAAGTCATTCCGGCGTCCCCGCCATGCGGGAGGCACAAGGCTGTCGGCGTCCGCGGGGACGACACGGAAGCCGGTGCCCGCGGGATTGCCGGCAGGCACAGTGAAGAGAAGGCGGAAATCGCCCCCGTCGACGCGCGCCACTCCGTCGGCTCCGCGGTGGAGCCTCACCCGGGCAAGAAGCCCACCCCGGGTGTCCGCGGTCTTCATGTTGGAAATGAAATTGCCGAGACTCCATGCCAGAAAAATCTTCTTGTGGGGATAATAGCGATTGTCCCGGAACTCGAGGGGCTGGACCACGTGGGGATGGCCCCCTATGATAATGTCCACACCGAGGTTCTCGAGGAAATCGGCTGTGGCGCGCTGGGAGGCATTCGGCGTCAGGCGGTATTCGTCGCCCCAATGGATGCAGACACAGACAATCTCCGCGCCGGCAACCCTCGAAGCTGCGATGTCCGCGGCCATTTTGCGGCGGTCGATGTAGTCCACGACCACGCCGTCGCCCGGCACGATTCCGTTGGTGCCGTAGGTATAGTTGAGGAATGCGACCTTGATGCGGTTTATGTCCTTGACCAGAGGGAGGACCGAGCGGCGCTCTGCGGCGTTGCGGTAGGTGCCGACATGGTCGAGCTTTCTGCGGTCGAGGGAGTCGAGGGTGGCTCTCAGCCCGCGGTTGCGCCGGTCGAGCGTGTGGTTGTTGGCTGTAAGGAACAGGTCGAAACCCGCGTCGGCGAGCGCGTCGGCCCATGCCGCCGGGGCGTTGAAACAGGGATATCCCGTGTGTGGAGCCTCCCCGAGAGGCGTCTCGAGATTGGCCACGGCATAGTCCGCGCCCTCGACAAGGGTCTGAAGGTCAGCGAAGCAGCCCGAGTAGTCCCACTGTCCGGCGCCGCGCCTGGCGTCGTCAATCTGGGCCTGATGCTGCATTGCATCGCCGACGAAAAGCAATTCCGCGTCGTCATAGCCCAGCAGCAGAGACAGCAGGTTTATGACGAGCGGAAGGAGCAATGCGGCCATATCAGTCCTTGGCGCGGGCGGCGCGGAGGGTGTTCTGCATGAGCGAGCAGATCGTCATGGGCCCTACCCCGCCGGGGACAGGAGTGATGTAGGAGCAAAGAGGGGCCACGTTGTCGAAATCGACGTCGCCGCGGAGGCGGAAGCCGCTCTTGCGGGAGGCGTCGGGAACGCGGGTTGTGCCTACGTCGATAATCACGGCCCCGGCCTTGACCATATCCCGGGTGATGAATCCGGGGCGGCCGAGGGCTGCGACGAGGATGTCGGCGCGGCGGCAGATGTCGGCGAGGCCTTCGGTTGCGCTGTGGCAGACGGTGACGGTCGCGTCGCCGGGGTAGCCTTTCTGCATCAGCATGGAGGCGAGAGGCTTGCCGACGATATTGCTGCGGCCCACAATCACGACGTTCTTTCCGCGGGTGGGAATCTCATAACGGCGGAGAAGCTCGACAATGCCGGCGGGAGTGGCGGAATGGAAACAGGGAAGCCCGACACTCTGCTTTCCGACATTGACGGGGTGGAAACCGTCGACATCCTTGTCGGGGCGGATAGCCTCGATGACAGCCTGCTCGTCGATGTGCCGCGGGAGAGGGAGCTGGACGATGAATCCGTCCACGTCGGGGTCGTCGTTGAGGCGCGCGATGGTATCCATCAGTTCCCGGGGGTCGAGAGGAGCCTCCTCGGTGCTTTCAAAGCGGATGAGCGTGCTCTTGAAGCCGCATTCCTCGCAGGCGCGGACCTTGTGGGCCACATAGGTCTCGCTTCCACCGTCGTGGCCGACAAGGATGGCGGCCAGATGCGGGCGCCGCTTTCCGGCGGCCACGCGGGCCTCGACTTCGCGGGCTATCTCGGATTTGATGTCGCTTGAGATTTTTTTACCGTCGATGAGTTGCATATGCGTGGGATATGTGTTTGATTACTTTCGGCGCCCCTTCATCTGGCGCATCATGGCCATGGGATTCTTCATCGTAGTGGCCATGTGCATGACCTTGCGGGTCTGGTCGAACTGCTTGAGGACGCGGTTCACCTCCTGGACCGACATGCCGGACCCCTTGGCGATACGCTGGACGCGCGAACCGCGGATCACCTCGGGCTTCTCGCGCTCGAGGGGGGTCATGGAATTGATTATGGCCTCGATGCCCTTGAAGGCGTCGTTGCTGATTTCCACGTCCTTGAGGGCTTTGCCCATGCCGGGAATCATCGAAGCGAGGTCCTTGAGGTTGCCCATCTTCTTGATTTGCTGGATCTGTTTGTAGAAATCGTTGAAGGTGAACTGATTCTTGCGGAGCTTGTGGGCCAGCTCCTCGGCCTCCTTCTCGTCGAACTGCTGCTGTGCGCGCTCGACGAGAGAAACGATGTCGCCCATGCCGAGGATTCGGTCGGCCATTCGGTTGGGGTGGAAGACATCGATGCCGTCGAGGGTCTCGCCCGTGCCGACGAACTTGATAGGCTTCCGGACCACCGAGCGGATGGTAAGGGCCGCACCGCCGCGGGTGTCGCCGTCGAGCTTGGTGAGGACAACGCCGTCGAAGTCGAGGCGGTCGTTGAAGGTCTTGGCCGTATTGACGGCATCCTGACCGGTCATGGCATCCACGACGAAGAGGATTTCAGTGGGATTGACGGCCTTCTTGATGGCCTCGATTTCGTCCATCATCTGCTCGTCGACGGCGAGACGGCCGGCGGTGTCGACAATCACGAGGTCGTTGTGATTCCGCACGGCGAACTCAATACCTCTCTTCGCGATAGCCACGGGGTCCTTGACGCCGTCCTCGGTGTAGACATCCACACCGATGCTTTCGGCGAGCACCTTCAGCTGGTCGATTGCGGCGGGACGGTATACGTCGCCTGCCACGAGGAGGGGCCTCATGCTCTTCTCGCTCTTGAGCTTTTTGGCGAGCTTTCCGGTGAAAGTGGTCTTACCGGAGCCCTGAAGGCCGCTCATGAGAATTACGGAAGGCTTGCCGTCGAGACGCAGCTGGGATGCGGTTCCGCCCATGAGCTCGGTGAGCTCGTCATGGACAATCTTGACCATCATCTCGCCGGGCTTCACGGCCGTGAGCACGTTCTGTCCGAGAGCTTTCTGCTTGACGGTGTCGGTGAAGGTCTTGGCCACCTTATAGTTCACGTCGGCGTCGAGAAGTGCCCTGCGGACATCCTTGAGGGTTTCGGCGACGTTGATTTCGGTGATGCGTCCTTCGCCTTTCAGCAGTTTGAAACTGCGTTCGAGTCTTTCGCTTAGTTTTTCAAACATGGGGTTCAGTCTTTGAGGGAGTTAGTGGCCGTGTCTGGGAAAATCACGGCGGGGCGGAACGCCCGGGCCTCCTCGGGCGACATCAGGGCGTAGCTCATTATTATCACGATATCGCCGGGCTGCACGAGGCGGGCGGCGGCGCCGTTGAGGCAGATTACGCCGGAACCCCTCGGGCCGGGGATGGTGTAGGTGTCGAGGCGCGCTCCGTTGTTGTTGTTGACGATGTATACGCGCTCGCCGGGCAGAATGTTTGCGGCGTCGAGGAGGTCTTCGTCAATGGTAATGCTGCCGATATAGTCGAGCCGCGCCTCTGTTACGGTGACGCGGTGGATTTTCGATTTGAGGACCTGAATCTGCATCTTTCAATCAGTATCTAATATTGTCGATGAGACGCACATCCCCGTCGAAGACTGTGACGCAGCCTACGGCGCCGTTGACGGCTTCGGCCCAGGATGCGACCGGCTGCATTGTCAGTGCGTCGACGATTTCGTAATACTCGGTTCTCAGGCCGGGGACAGCGTCGATGCGCGCGGTCACCGCCGCCTTGACTTCTGCCGGAGTACGTCCTTCGGCCTTGAGCGCGAGGCTGTCCACAAGCGCCTTGCGGATTTCCGGAGCGACCTTGCGGCCTTCGGGTGTGAGGCGTACATTGCGGGAGCTGAGCGCGAGGCCGTCGGACTCGCGGACTATCGGGCAGTCCACTATGGTGAGGTCCCTGAAGCCTTCGAGCTGAACCATCCGGCGGATGACGGCAATCTGCTGGAAGTCCTTCTCGCCGAAGTACGCGCGGGTGGGCCTGGCATAGGCGAAAAGCTTGCTGACAATCTGCGCCACGCCGTTGAAATGGCCCGGGCGCATCGCGCCCTCCATCACTTCGGCAACCGGGCCGAGGTCGAACACACGGGTGTCGGGCTCAGGGTAAATTTCCTCGACAGAGGGCATGAACGCGAAATCCACGCCGCAGGCATCGAGCATAGCGGCGTCCGCCTCGGCGGTCCGGGGGTAAGTGCGGAGGTCGTCGGGGTTGTTGAACTGCGTAGGATTGACAAAAACACTGACAATGACCACGTCGTTTTCGCGACGTGCACGCTCGACGAGCGAGCGGTGACCGGCATGAAGGGCGCCCATAGTGGGCACAAGGCCTATGGTTTTACCTTTTTCGCGTGCGTCCTTGACAACATCCTGAAGACGCGCTACAGTTTTGATTATTTCCATTTTAAAGACAAGCGCCCGATGGCGCAAGTGATAAACTCCGCAAAATTACACAAATTCCTTCAAATAGCAAAATCAAAATAGCCGGAGGCCCGGCTATTTTGATTTTTGGAATTCAGAGTTGGTGCCCTCCGGACACGGGAGGCGCGGTTACTGCCCTACGGTCTTTGCGAGCATCAGCTCGTAGATCTGGCGGGTGTCCTCCGCGGTCAGACGGTAATATCCGCCGATGGTCTCGCCCTTGTTCTCATGGAGGCGCCGGGTGAGCTCGTCGAGGTCCGGGTCCGTGATTCCGAGGGCCTCGAGCGTGAGGGGCATCTTGAGGACAGTGCCGAAGAAAGCCCTCAGGGAGGCGACGGTCTCGATTGCCGCGGTGCGGTCGTCCTTGGCGTCCACGGCGAAGATGCGCCGGCCGAGCTGGGCGACTTTCGAGGGCTTGTGGTGGGCGATGTAGGCCATCCATGCGGGAAAAACCACAGCGAGGCCTGCGCCGTGGGCGACATCCGGGTACTGAGCTGAAATCTCATGCTCCATGGCGTGGGAGGTCCAGTCCTCGCGGCGCCCGCATCCCGTCAGGCCGTTATGGGCGAGAGTCCCGGCCCATTCTATATTGGCGCGCGCGTGATAGTCGGTGGGATCGCCCATCGCCTTCGGAGCCTCGTTGATCAGAGCCATGAGGAGACCTTCGGCGAGGCGGTCGCCGACCTCGACGTTGCTTGTGTTCGAAAAATAACGCTCCATGATGTGGCTCATCATGTCGACGATGCCTGTGGCGGTCTGCTTTGCGGAGAGGGTGAACGTCAGTTCAGGATTCATGACAGCGAACCTCGGGCGGAGGATGCTGTCGGTGCGCAGGCTGAGCTTGACGTTGTGGCCGGCGTCCTGTCCGTCGGGCGACTCGAGGGTTATTACGGAATTGCCGGAGGCTTCCGACCCTGACCCGGGGACCGTGAGAAGCACCCCGACGGGGAGCGCTTCCCTTATCTCGCACTTGCCGGTGTAGAAATCCCAGAAGTCGCCGTCATACTTCGCGCCCGCGGCTATGGCCTTGGCCGTGTCGATGACAGAGCCACCCCCCACAGCGAGAAGACCGTCGACGCCTTTCGCGCGTGCTATCCTTATGCCCTCGCGGACAAGCGTATCCGTAGGATTCGGGCGAACCCCTCCGAGTTCGACATGCTCTATGCCTACCGTGTCGAGGGCGTTTGTGATTCGGTCGAGGAGACCGTTGTTCTTGACAAATTTCTGACCGTATACAATCATCACCTTCGAGGCTCCCATCATAAAGGTGAGAATACCGGTTTTTTCTTCGGCTCCGCGACCGAACTCGATTAGCGTGGGGCTGTAATACGTAAAGTTTTCCATAAATAAATAGTGAAATTTACCATTTTAACGGAGCGAAAGCTCAATTTGTTTTATCCCGCAAAAAAAAATTCGCGCGGGAACTATATCGCGCGAGGATTGTTATAAATACAAAAGGCCCGAAAAGACTGCAAGACATTCAACAAAATAAAAAACAACCCCAAAAACCGTTCAACTATGAAACCTCTCGTAAACCTCACTTATTTAGGCCAGACCCGCGCGTGGTGGCTGGTCCTCGCAGTCGGTATACTTCTTGTCTTAGGCGGCTTCGCCTATTGGTTCTGGCCTGCTGCAGGCTTCGCCGTAGCATCCCAGATTTTCGGCTGGCTGCTAATACTTGCCGGCATCGTACAGCTGTGCGTGGCGGCCGGTCCGCACCACGGTAAAGGCTGGGGCTGGTGGCTTGCCGGCGGCATCATCGACATGTTCATCGGCTTCATGCTCGTGCGCTCGATTCTCCTGAGCGAGGCTGTGTTCCCCTACTTCCTTGCCATCATCTTCATCTTCTGGGGCGCCGAGGCCCTTATTGCCGCATGCTGCCGCACGAACAGAAAGTACTGGTGGCTCGGACTTATCAACGGAATCCTTCTCTGCCTCATCGGATGCTTCTTCCTTGAAGCCGGCTACGTGAGCGACATGATGATGGTTTCGTTCCTCACCTCCATCGCCTTCATCTACTGGGGCTTCACCCTTGCGATTGCCTCCTACGAGATGAAACCCACCGAGCCCGAGGACAAGTAACCCCTCCTCAGCTAACGAATAAGAATCCGCGCAGCCCCTCCCGGGGACGCGCGGATTCCCTTTTTTAACCTATTCTATCTTTGATACCTTATCTTTTTCTATCTTTGATACCTTATCTTCAGTTCATGCACTTGATTGTGCGGGATATTCCGGAGCCGTCGGGGGCGACAGCCGTCAGGGTGGCGAGATACATACCGGCGGGGAGCGCAGGGAAGCTGTACTGCGCAATGGTAGCTGAATCACCGGCAACCGGTATTTCCGCAAGGACAGCGCCGCGGAGGTCGCGGACGGTAATGAGCGCGCGGGACGCTCCTGCGGGAAGGGCGACGTCGAAAAGGCCGGTGACTTTTGAATGGGTAAAGACTATGCCCGGAGCGGCGAACGCACCGTCGGAAAGGCTCGTTGTGGAGCTGATGGAGAGGGTCTCGTTCTTGTCGGAATCGACGGATGCCTTGATTCTGAGAGTCATGTCGGGCGCGAGGTAGAACGCATCAGCTCCGGCAGCGTCAAAGGCCTCCAGAGAAGCGCACGGCGCAAGCGAGCGGCCTGAAGCTGTTGTGACAGCCGCTACCGGCCGGGGATAGGACGGAATCACGAATGTATACGTCCGCGTGGGCGGCATCCCTGCGTATGAGCCTGAGTTTTCAATCCTGATGTCATGCCCGGAGGAGGAATTGCGTCCCTCGAAGGCAGTGAGAAGATACTCGCCCGACTCGAGTGTGCCCGTCGACTTTCGGTCGTCGTCGAAGAGCTCGGAGCGGCTGAGCTCGGCATCCTTGTCGATAAGATAAGTGACGGTAATGCGGGAATTGTCGATTTCGCCGGTGCTGGAGAAGCTTGTCTGGGTAAAAGTGGGGATGAATGCGCCGAGGCGTCCGAAATGGGGAAGGGTCTCGAGCGGGGCGTCGTAGGCGACGGTCGAACCGCCGGCGTAGACCCTGGACATATCGTTGAGGTCGACCCACGAGCCCTGCGGGAAAGTGATGTCGCGTCTGAAGGTGTTGACGGTCAGAACGGGAGCGACGAGAATGTCGCGGCCCCAAAGATACTCGTCCTTGCAGTCGGCGGGAGAGGCCGGAAGGCCCTGCCTGTCGTGGAAATTAACCGGGCGTGCGAGCGGGGTGCCCTTGAGGGCGTTCTCCCGCGCAAGGGTGTAGGTATAGGGGAGGTAGCTGTAGTGCATCCCTATATACTTCTTCACTGCGGGGAAAACCTCGGCGTAGCAGTCGAGATGTGGTTCGGGGCTCATGGTGGAATGGGTGCGCATGACCGAGGAGAAAGTCGCGGCCTGAATCCAGCGGAGGTAGAGCCATGTGTCGATGCCCGAGGCCGCGAATCCGCCGATGTCGTTGCCCATGTATGCCACGCCGGACATTCCTGCGCTGAGAAGGGCCGGCACCTGCGCCTCGAGCCCCTTGTACGAGCGGGCGATGTCGCCTGTCCAGGGGAATGCGGAATAGCGCTGCATCCCGGAGGTTCCCGCACGCGGCATGATGAAGGGGCGCACGTCGGGGAAATCTTCCTTGAATCCGCGGTAGACACGTGCGGTCCAGAGGTCGCCGAACTCGTTGTGAATCTGACTTACGGTTCCTCCGGCGTGGCGGCTGTCCTCGTCGTGGCGCTCAGGCTCCCCGAGGTCGAGCCACCATCCGGCCACGCCTTCCCGCGTGCGTTCCTTATAGAAATTCCACATCCAGTCCATGGCGTCGGGGTTGGAGGCGTCGATAAGTCCGGTTTTCGGAGCGCCAAGCCATTCCATGCCCGCCACGTCCTCGTCGGCGAAATATCCGAGAGTCCGCAGCGTCTCATAGTTGGAGGAGACCGAGGTGAAGAAGGGTTCGGTGATGCAGATGGTCTTTACGCCGCGGGCATCGAAGGCTGACATCATTCCGGCGGGGTCGTCGAACTTCGGGGCGTACCAGTCGAGATTGCCCATCCCGTTGTTTCGCTCGCCCTGCCAGTAGAGATCAAAGACAATTCCGTCCAGAGGAAGACCGGCGTTCTTGATGCCGTCGACAATTTCCTCGGCCTCCTGGCGGGAATGGTATCCGTAGCGGGAGGTCAGGTATCCCAGCGCCCAGTAAGGGGGCAGTTCCTGACGCCCGGTAAGGAAAGTGTAGTTCTCGAGAACGGATGCCATTCCGCCGTCGGCACTTCCGATAAAATAGTAAGCCACGGGGTTGAGGCTCTCGGTTGAGAACTTCGTTCCTTCCGAGGATGAGGGACTGATGCGGGCGTGGCGGTAGTGGTCGTCGAAGTATAGACCGTAGCCCGAGGCGGAAACGATGAAGGGGATGCAGATGTTGTGGGGAGCGCTCCATGTTGCGTCCCAGCCGCCGGTCTGCGTATTGTTCATGTAGAGGACGGAACCATCGTGGTCGATGCGCTGGCCGTTGTAGCCGCCGCCGTAGAAAGCGGCGTCGCCCATGCCTTCGAATGTGGCCCGTCGCGGACGGGAGCTGTTGTCGAGGCCTCCCTTTCGCGCAGAACGAGGCGCCCGGAAGGGTCGCGGAAGGAAATGCGGCCGTCGACCTTGGCGACATCTACGCGAAGGGCCGGGGTCGAGAGGGTGACGGCGACGTCGCTCTCGGAGACGTCGGGGGTGCCCACAGGAGAGGCGCAGACGCTGATGGAGCGGCGTTCTCCCTCGGTCATGCCTGCGGGACGGGTGAAGACCTTGACCACCATGTCGTTGAAAAGCGTGAGCTCGAGTGTGCCGTATTCGGCCTCGACAAAGAGGGTGTGCCCTTCGGTACGCCAGGACTTCACCGGGCCAAGAGCGGTGGCATCGGAAAGAGCTACAATGGAGATGGACTTGTCGGAGAGGTTGACCGTCACGTTATATACACCCTCGGAATCGATTGTCCACTGGCGGTCGTCGGTGGAGTCCTCGGAGACTCGCGAGGAATCGGAGGGGTCGCGGAAATAGAATTTCTGCTCGTTGTAGCCGCCGTAGCAATTCGTGGCAATCTTGAATTTGCCGGGAGAGAGTGATACACGGGCAGAGAATATGAAGGGGTCCGAGGGCGACTGCGCCAGCGGGAGAGCTTCGCCGAGCATCCAGCGGCCGGGTGTGGCGTCGCCCACGAGATAAAGGACGTTATGGTAAACCTGAGCGGACTGGAATTCGGCCTTCGTCACGCTTATCTTCATCTCGGCGAGATTGCAGACGATATCGTAGTTCGCCGATTCACGCACCTTGAATTTGTTGTCGTTTGCATTGGAGTTGCAGACAATCAGGGAGCCTTCGCCAAGAATATAAGGGTCTGCCGACGCGCTGCGATACTCGGTGCGGTCCCATGAGGTCTCGGTGAGGAATTTGAATTCCTTGTCGGCGAGGAGATAGCCGGTGTAGCGGAAAATGTCCGGATTCTCCCCGTCGCGGAGCATCACGGAAGTGCGGTCGAGGCTCCACTGGCCCCATGTGGCGTCGCCGACCACGAAAAGATGGTCAGCCGCCGCAGCCGGGAAGGCGCAAAGTGCCGCGAGCACGACAAAAATGAGTTTTTTTACGGTGGAAAAGATCATAAGGCTTCAGTCAGTTTGTAAATTTCACAGGCAAAATTAAGTAATGCAAAAAAATCCCGCAAGGCCGAAACGCTTTAAGTAGTGTCAAACGGCCTTGCGTAAGTTGTAGATCAGCACCTTATATCTGTCCTGACGCAGATAAATAGTAGCTAACAGTTCTTCTCGATAATTGCCCGGACGGCGTTTATTTCGAGGAAAGTCGCGCCGGTGCCGCAGATGGCGCCGAGATACGCGATGCGGTCCTCAGGCTCGAGGAGGCCCTGGGCTATGAAGTCGCGGAGCGCCTCGACGGGATAACGCTGCTCGGGAGTGTAGTCCTTGTAATAATAAGCCTTGATTCCGTAGGAAAGGCTGAGCCAGCGCATGGTGCGCCGGCGGTAACAGATAGCGTAGACCGGACACGAGCCGCGGAAGGAGGCGATGAAGCGGGCCGTGCGGCCGTGGATAGCATCGGCGACTATAGCCTTTGTACCGATTTCGCGCTCGGAGACCACGGCCTGCCGGGCGAGGAAGGATGTGACGTGGGCGTCGACAAGAGGAGGAATAGCGTCGCTGGTAGTTGTGGCTATAAGGGATTTCTCCACTTCCTGGGCCACCCGCGCCATGGTGGACACAGCCTCCACGGGGTATCGGCCGTTGGCCGTCTCGCCGGAAAGCATGAGGCAGTCCGCGCGCTGGTAGACGGCGTTGGCGATGTCGCTGACCTCGGCGCGCGTGGGCCGCGGATTCTCTATCATGGAGTGGAGCATCTGCGTGGCGACAATGACGGGGCGGTGCATGGCGATGCACTTGGCTATCAACTCGTGCTGGATTACCGGGATGCGCTCGGCGGCGACCTCGATGCCGAGGTCGCCGCGCGCGATCATTATTCCGTAGGATGCCTCGAGGATGGAATCGAAGTTGTCGACGCCCTGCTGGTTCTCGATCTTTGAGATAATCTTCATGTCGGACCCGAGGGCGTCGAGCTCGGCCTGGACGGCACGGACATCCTCGGCGGAACGGACGAAAGAATGCGCCACGAAATCTACGCCGAGTTTTGCGGCGACTGCGAGAGTGGCCTTGTCGCGGTCGGAGAGCGCCGGGAGTCGGATGTCGCTGCCCGGAATATTGACGCTCTTTCGCGAGGCGAGGGTGCCGTCGTTCATGCAGCGCGCGCGGATGATGCCCGTGGCGGGGTCGACCTCCTCGATGAGAAAATCGAGCTCGCCGTCGTCGATGAGGAAGTGCATCCCCGGACGGACGTCGCGGGCGATGCCGGCATAGTTGAGAGCGATGCGCGACTGGCTTGTGGAGCCGGAGGGATTGCCGACGAACTCGACGCGGGCGCCTTCAAGGAAAAAGAGCTTGTCGTCGGGATTCTCGTTCGCCGTGGTGCGGATTTCGGGACCCTTGGTGTCGATCATGACTCCGATTCGGGGAGACACTTCGCGGCAGTTCCCGACAATGCGCGTGATTCCCTCGGGCCCGAGGTGGGCCGAGTTCATGCGCACTACGTTCATCCCCGCGTCGAAGAGCGCGCGGATGAAATCCGTGTCGCATCTTCGGTCGGAGACGGTGGTGATTATCTTAGTGCTTTTCTTGAGCATACGTATACATTATTTTCTGGCGAGGATGAGGGCCGAGGTCGGAGGCACCACTACGTTGCCGCCCTTGGAGGAGCCCATGCCTTCGCTCCTGAGGCTTCCGTCGCGGGCCACGACAATCCAGTCGCCCTTGGGAACCTTGGCAACGAAGGGGTCGGCGGAACCGTTGAAGACAAGCTTGATTTCCTTCCATTCGTCGCCGTTGGCGTTGTTGCGGATGGAGTAGCTTACGACGTTGGGGGCGTCGACCTTGTCGAAGACTATGTTCTTGGCGATTTCCTCGGCCGTAGTCATGCGGAACGCGGGGTGGGCCTTGCGGAGGGCGATGAGTTCGCGGTAGTAGTCGAACTGTTCGGCATTTTTGTGTTTGAGGCTCCAGTCGATGGCGTTGATGCTGTCAGGGCTCTTGTAGGAGTTGTGGACGCCCTTCTTGTCGCGGAAGATTTCCTCGCCGGCAAACATGAAGGGTGTGCCCTGCGATGTGAAGACGATGGTCTGGGCGAGACGCGCGGCGCGCTGGCGCTCGGCCTCGGTGCTTCCGGGCATCGACTTGGCGAGCTTGTCCGTGAGGGTGAGGTCGTCGTGACAGGAAACGTAGTTGATAATCTGCGTGGGAGCTCCGGCATAAGGGAACTTGGAGTTGTTGCCCTTGGAGTAATCGACCTGGGGATGGGCGGTGGAGGCGACGATGCCGATTTTGACGGTCTCCTCGTTGCCGGGCTTCCCGGTTGCGAAGCCGCGGTCGGCGGCGTTGCTGTAGTGGCCCTTCACGGCGTCGCGGATGTCGTCGGAGAATACGGCGATACCCTTCATCTTGTCGACGTTCTCCTTGAGGGCGCGGCGCTCGACAGGCAGGGGAGAGTCGCCGGCGGTCCAGCCTTCGCCGTAGACGAAAATCGAGGGGTTGATTTTCTTGAGTTCGGCGGCCACCTGATTCATCGTCTCGGTGTCGTGGATTGCCATGAGGTCGAAACGGAAGCCGTCGATGTGGTATTCCTTGGCCCAGTACTTCACAGAGTTTACAATGAAGTCGCGCATCTGCTGGCGCTCGGAGGCCGTTTCGTTTCCGCAGCCCGAGGCGTCGCTGTAGGAGCCGTCGGGACGGTGGCGGTAGTAATAGCCGGGAGCGGTGAGGGAGAAGTTAGAGTCGTCGTTGTTGGCCGTGTGGTTATATACAACGTCCATGACCACGCCGATTCCAGCGTCGTGGAGAGCCTTGACCATCTCCTTCATCTCGCGGACACGGGCCTCGGGATTGGCGGGATCGGTGGAGTACGAGCCTTCGGGGATGTTGTAGTTGAAGGGATCATAGCCCCAGTTGTACTGGTTGGAGGGAAGGTTCGACTCGTCGACGGAATTGTAGTCGTAGCTCGGAAGGATATGGACGTGGGTCACGCCGAGTTCCTTGAGATGGTCGATGCCGGTCTTGTCGCCGAGGATGCTGCGGGTCTCGGGCTCTGTGAGGGCGAGGAACTTGCCCTTATGGACGATTCCGGAGGAGGGGTGTACGCTGAAGTCGCGGTGGTGCATCTCGTAGAGAACGGCATCGGTGATGCTCTTGAGCTCGGGGCCTTTGTCGGCGCTCCACCCTTCGGGATCGGTCTTGGCGAAGTCGATGATGGCTGCACGATGGCCGTTGGTACCAGTGGCCTTCGCCCATACGCCCGGAGTTTCGGCGAGGCGCTTGCCCGTGGCGTCGGTGATGCGGAAGGTATAGAACTTGCCGTAGAGGGGTCTGTCAACGGAAGCGCGCCAGACGCCGTTGTCGCCAAGACGCATCTCGAGGGAGTCGTATGGCGCGGTGTTGCGGTCCGTGTTGTAGAGATAGACAGTGGCGGCCTTAGCCTTTGGCGACCAGAGGGCGAAGTTCGTTCCCTTTGCATCGACAGTCATTTCAAGGTCTGTGCCTCCGTAAGCGGGCCATGAGGCGTATTCGGATTCCATGTTCTGTGAAAATACAGGAGCGGCGGCTACGAAAGTCAGCGCCGCCGCGCTGAGGAGTGTTTTCATTCGGTATACGTTTAGTAATTGTTTTGTACAAAAATAGCAAAAAATCGGGCGTAATCCAAACGGACTCCACGGATTTTCGTTTTTTTAAGTCTTGAAATGCGTGAAGTGTGGCTGTGGAGAGATAAAAAATCACTAACTTTACACCGCAAAAACCAAGCATAAAAATCCTGTTTCAACTTTACCCGACATGACCTTCAAGAAAATCATTGTCACGGCCGCCCTCGCGGGCTGCCTCGGCATGCCGTGTGCCGCCGTGGACTCCAGACTCAGCGGCACCATTATCGGCTCGCCCTCCTCCGACTCCAACGGCGGACAGATTGACCTCGTGAACACCCGCGACCGGGCCTTCGACGGGGATGTCTCCACCCACTACCGCGCATACGTGGAGGACTGGAGCTATTCGCGCCCCTGGATTGGCCTCGACCTCGGCGAGGCACACGTGATAACTAAAATAGGCTTCTGCCCGCTGCCCGACCGCGCCGAGAAAACGGTGCTTTCAGTCTTCCAGGGCGCGAACCGCGCGGACTTCTCGGACGCGATGCCGATAGCAATGGTCAGGGAGGCTTGGGGCGATTCCCGCGTGCATTATATCCCTGTGGACGTAAGCCGCGGCTTCCGCTACGTGCGCATGGTCTCTGCGCCCTCGGCGGCCTGCAACGTGGCCGAGCTGGAATTCTACGGCCATCCCGGCGAAGGCGACGACTCCCGCTTCTTTCAGGTGTCGAACCTGCCGACCGTCGCCTTCAACACTCCCGGCATGGAGCAGATCATGAGCAAGGACGACAAAAAGAAAGGCTCGACAGTATATGTCATCGCCGAAGACGGAACATACCTCCTCTCCGACGACAATGCCCAGATGAAGGGGCGCGGAAACGCCTCGTGGACAATGGACAAGAAGCCCTTCCAGATCAAATTCGACAAAAAACAGCGTATCCTCCCTGACGCGCCCGCAAAGGCCAAGAAGTGGACGCTCATCAACAACCACGGCGACAAAACCCTCATGCGAAACAAAATAGCCTTCGAGATGAGCCGCCTCGCAGGAATCGCATACACCCCCTACTGCCGCTTCGTCGACGTAATCTACAACGGAGAATACGAAGGATGCTATCAGCTCTGCGATCAGGTGGAAGTCAATCCGGGGCGTGTGGAAGTCACGGAGATGACCCCGGAAGATAGCGAGGGCGAGAACCTGACAGGGGGCTACCTCATAGAGGTCGACGCTTACGCCGACCAGGAAAAATCGTGGTTCCGGAGCCGGCGCGGCACGCCCGTCACCATCAAGTCGCCCGACGAGGACGAAATCACACCGGCCCAGGCGAAATACATCACGGATTTCTACAACAGCCTCGAGGACGCCGTTTTTTCCCGGGATTTCACCGACCCCGAAAACGGGTTCAGAAAGTACATCGACATCCAGAGCCTCATCAACTACTTCATTGTCGGCGAGCTCGACGGCAACCCGGACCAGTACTGGAGCACCTACATGTACAAGGACCGCAACGACCCGAGGCTCCACGTTGGGCCGATTTGGGACGTGGACCTTGGCTTCGACAACGACAACCGCCACTACCCCATCGACAACAAGCGCGACTACCTCTATCTGACGGGCTCGGTTGCGGGCGAGAATTTCCGCTCGGCCATCACCCGCATGGTCCTCACCGACAGCGGGTCGAAAAAAGCCTTGCAGGAAACCTGGAGCCGCCTCCGCGAGTACGGCAACTTCACAAGCGAGTACTTCTCGGACCGTATCGACGAATGGGCGGCGGAAATCGACGAGTCGCAGAAGCTCAACTTCCGCCGCTGGAACATACTCAACACCCTCGTACACCAGAATCCCCGGGCTCTCGGAAGCTTCAAGGCCGAGGTAGAGGCCGTGAAGGACTATCTGACCAAGCGCTTCGCGAGACTTGACTCTTTCATAGGACGTGTTCCCGTGTCGAGCGGCGTGGACGGAGTGGAAACCGCCCCGGCCACGAAGGTCCGCTACATCACTCCCTCAGGCCTCGAGGCCGATCCGGCCAATCTCACCCCCGGAATCTACATCCGCCTGACCCCCAAAGGCGCAGAAAAAATAGTGGTGAGGTAAGAATCTCACTCAACTGCCCCCGGCCACACGAGACAAGCGCCCCTCCGCTACAATGCAGACGGGCGCTTGTCTTATTCTTTCTTTCCGGGGTTGGGACGGGGGCGACGGCGGCGCTTTCCGCCGCGGTGGGTGCGCTTGCGGGGCTTCGCGGAGCCGGGGGACGGGGCTTCGGCGCTTGCCGGAGCGGGAGGATTGTCGTTGGCGAAATTCGACTCTCCGGCCTCGCTCATCTCGCGGGAGGTCCGGCGAATCCATTCGATGCGGTCGGGCACGCGCTCGGCCTCGGGCACGGCATCGCGGTCGGCCTGCATCAGGGCGAGCAGGCGTTCAAGCCTTTCCGGGGAACGGCATTCCATCTGGAGCTTTCTCAGACGCTTGCGGGCCCGCTGGTCGCTTCTGAGCTCACGCGGGCCCGGGAAGTGGTGATGCCCGACAAGAAAAACGGTCTCGCTGACTACAGGGCGGTCGAAGCGGAGACGCGAGAGGAGCTTTCGGGCCATCCGGGCGCCGCGGGAATCATGGTCGGGATAGCTTACGGCACCCGTCACGGGGTCCTCCTTGCGGCTCGAGACCTTCCCGAGGTCGTGGAACATGGCGGCAAGGCGCACCGGGAGCCGGCGGTCGAGAACCGCCACATTGGAGAGCGTGGCCCGGAGGTGGTCCATCAGCGGCTTCCCGCCCTCCTCAAATCCGCGCGCGCGGCAAAGGTCGGGGAAGACATATCCGAGAGCGTGGGTGCGGTCCATGAGTTCAAGCGCGCGGGCCGGGTCGGGGCCCGCGAACATTTTCTCGACCTCCTGACGCATGCGCTCCACCTTGATTGCGCGAAGGCCGGGAGCAACCTCGGTCATGGCGTCGATCATCTCGTCGGAGAGGTCCCAGCCGAGGGTTGTGGCAAAGCGGATTACGCGCAGGATCCGCACCGGGTCGTCCTCGAACACGCGGAGAGGCGCGTCGGGAGTGCGAAGGCAGCGGGCCTTGATGTCCTCGAAGGCTCGTCCCGAGGGGTCGAGAAGCTCGCCGGTGCTGACGTTCAGATATATCGAATTGATGCTAAGGTCGCGAAGCAGACAGTCGCCTTTCATCGGTCCGAACATTTCGGCAGGGTCGGAGTCTTCCAGCCCGCTGTATTTTCCACGGCGCGTCTGGACTATCTCTATTTCATCGTCAGGAAAATTCCTTAGCCGGAGCATCGCGGTGCCATATCGCGGGAATGTCGTGGGAACCCCTACCGTGAGATGGCGTGAATGCAGCCACTCGGCGAGCCGCAGACCGCCATTGGGCAGCTCCACGGCGAGATCTATGTCCTTCACTTCCTGCTTTCCGAGGGCTTCGTCGCGTGTACATCCGCCCACAGCGAATACTTTCCCTTCAAACTCCGTTCCGGCGATTATTCCGCGGAACCAGTCGATAATAAGATGATATTCCTTGATGTCCATATATATTTAACCGGCTGCAAAGGTACGAATTTTTAGCTTTCATCCGAACTTTTTCCTCCACTTACTATGTTTTAAGTTAAACAAAAACAGTCAGAAGCAAAACATGAAGCAAATAATGGACGGCTGTACGGCCGCTACACACGTTGCCTTCGCGCTGAGCGATGTCGCCACGATATACCCCATCACGCCTGTCGTGGAGATGGGTGAGATAGCCCGGGAGTGGGGGATGGAAGGACGCCGGAACTATGCCGGAGCGGCATTGGATGTCCGCGAGATGGAGTCGGAGCTGGGCGCCGCAGGTGCCACGCACGGCGCCCTGGCGGCCGGAGCCCTCGCCACGACTTTCACCAACTCGCAGGGACTCCTTCTGATGATTCCGAGCATGTACAAGATTGCCGGGGAATGCCTTCCCGGCGTGTTCCATATAGGCACACGCTCGCTCGCCTCACACGCCCTGTCGATATTCGGCGACCATCAGGACATCATGGCCTGCCGCGCTACGGGCTTCGCCTTCCTTGGCTCGGCTTCCGTGCAGGAAACCATGGACCTCGCGATAGTTGCGCATCTTGCCGCCATCGAGGGTTCGCTCCCCGTGGTGCATTTCTTCGACGGCTGGCGCACCTCCGGCGAAATGCAGACCATCGACGCCGTCGACTATGATACCATTTTCTCACTGCTCGACAAAGAAGCGCTGACACGCTTCCGCGGGCGCGCCCTCAACCCCGACCATCCCATCCTCCGGGGCTCGGCCCAGAATCCCGACGTCTACTTCCAGAACCGCGAGGCCTGCAACAGCGCCTACAATGCTTTTCCGGGAATCGTCAAGGCGGTTATGGCGCGCGTGGGGAAAGCCATCGGGCGAAATTACCATCTCTTCGACTACTATGGCGCACCCGACGCCGAGCGCGTGGTCGTGGCAATGGGTTCGGGCGCGGAAGTCGCCCGCGCGACATCCGAGGCCCTGAACGCGGCGGGCGAGAAGACCGGAGTGGTGGTCGTGCGGCTCTTCAGACCCTGGTCGACAGACGACTTCATAGCCGCCCTCCCCTCCTCCGTCAGGTCCATCGCCGTGCTCGACCGGACCAAGGAACCCGGCGCCCAGGGCGAACCGCTGTACGGCGACGTGGCCGTGAGTGTCCTGCGGTCAGGAAGGCCCATAAGGGTAATCGGAGGCCGCTACGGCCTGTCGAGCAAGGATTTCAGTCCCGCCATGGCACACGCGGTTTTCGACGAGCTGAAGAAGCCAGAGCCCATGCGTGAGTTTACGGTGGGCATAACCGACGACGTGACGCATCTGTCGCTCCGCGTCGACCCCGCTTTCCAAATCAAGGCCAAGGGCCTGACCGAGACAATCTTCTACGGCTTCGGCTCAGACGGAACTGTAGGTGCGGCCAAACAGATTGCCTCAATCGTCGGCTCGCAGGACGGAATGTATGCCCAGGCCTTCTTCAACTATTCGGCCAAGAAATCCGGAGGCTATACCCTCTCCCAGCTCCGCTTCTGCACGGAACCCGTGGCGGCGGCATGGCAGATCGAGAGCGCCGACTTCGTGTTCTGCAACAAGGCGGCATACGTCGGGCGCTTCGACATGCTCTCGAAACTGCGTCCCGGCGGAGTGTTCGTGCTGAACGCTCCGTGGACCGTCGGAGAGATGGCCAAGCGCCTGCCCGCGGATATGCGGCGTTCCCTTGTCGATAAAAAAGTGCGGTTCTACACAATCGACGCAACGGCCATCGCTGCCTCCGAACAGCTGGGCGCGCGAATCAACACGATAATGGAGGCCGTTTACTTCCACCTTTCAGACATGCTCCCCGAAGAGGTCTGGCACCCCGCGATGCAGGCCATTGTCCGGAAAACATACATACACGAGGGCGGCGAGACCGTGGCCCGCAATCTCGACGCGATAGACAAGGCCGTCGGCGCCATCCGCCCGGTAGCCGTGCCGACTGAATGGGCAACAGCCACGGTACAGGCCGCCCCGGCTCAGGACGTCCCGGCCTTCGTCTCGGAAGTTGCCGAACCCTGCGACCGCCTCGAGGGCGACGCCCTGCCGGTCTCGCGTTTCACCCCTGACGGCTCCATGCCTATGGGCACGACAGCCTACGAGAAGCGCAGGATTGCCATTGACATTCCCCGCTGGGACCCGGCCAAGTGCGTCCAGTGTACGATATGCTCGACCGTATGCTCTCATGCCGCTATACGCCCCTACCTCCTCGACAAGGACGAGATGGCGAAAAAGCCGGCGGACATAGCCACCGCGACCACCAAGGACCCGAAACTCGCCGGCTATCAGTTCAGAATTCAGGTTTATCCCGCCGACTGCACCGGCTGCGGTTCGTGCGCCACGATGTGCCCGGGCCACGCCCTGACTATGGTGCCTCTCTACCCCGAAATAGAGAACGAGGAACCCCGCTGGAAGTGGGTGACGGAGAACGTCTCCGAAAAACCGGACATCCTGCCTCGCTTCACGGTGCGCGGCGCTCAGTTCCACCGCCCGCTCATGGAATTCTCCGGAGCCTGCGGCGGCTGCGGCGAGACGCCTTACGTCAAACTTCTCACCCAGCTCTTCGGCGAGCGGCTGCTCATAGCCAACGCAACGGGTTGCTCGAGCATATGGGGCGCCAACTACCCCTCAAACGCCTACTGTACTCTGGCCGACGGCCGTGGACCGGCATGGGGCAACTCGCTCTTCGAAGACAACGCCGAGTACGGCTACGGCATGGCCGTGGCTATGGAACACCGCCGCGCCCGCGCCCGGGAAATCGCCGAAACGCTTGCCGCCGACCCGAAAGCCCCCGCGGAGACCGTCAGCGCGGCCAAGGCATGGACAGCAGCCTTCGACGACCCCACGGCCTCCTATACCGAAGGTGCCCGGCTCGCAAAAGCGGCCCCCGAGCTCGCTCCCTTCGCCGACGTCCTCGGAAAGAAGAGCATCTGGGCCATCGGCGGCGACGGATGGGCCTTCGACATCGGCTTCGCCGGCCTCGACCATGTGCTTGCCTCCGGGGAGAACATCAATATCCTTGTTATGGACACAGAATGCTACTCCAACACGGGCGGACAGTCCTCCAAGGCCACGCCGCTGAGCGCCGTCACGAAATATACCCCCGACGGCAAGCGGACCTACAAGAAAGACCTCGGACGCATGATGATGACATATCCCGACGTCTACGTGGCCTCCGTGGCACTCGGCGCCAATATGCAGCAGACCATCGACGCACTCCGCGAGGCCGAGGCCTTCCCTGGCCCCTCGATAGTAATTGCATACTGCCCCTGCATCAACCACGGCCTCCGCACGGGCATGAGCCATTCGGCAGTAGAACAGCGCAACGCCGTGCGATGCGGCTACTGGCCCCTCTACCGCTACGACCCGCGCAACGACACCCCGCTCACCCTCGACTCCCCGCAAATCGCCCCCGACACCTTCCCCGCCTTCATCAACAACCAGGACCGCTACGCCGACCTCCGGCTCGTCGACCCCGCCGACGCCCCCACCCTCCAGTCTGCCCTCTGCAAACGCTGCGTAAAAGTCCACGAACTGTTAGGGGGAGTATAGGCCGGATAGGCCCTATAGGGCTTATTGGGCTTATCAGGACTATAAAAAATCGGCCCCCGGCTCTTGATTGAGCCGGGGGCCGGAGTATTTCAGGGGAGGGTTATTCGATTGCGCGCTTGCCGCCGGCGAGGGCTTTCCATGCGAGGGCTGCGAGGATAGCACCTACCACAGGGCCTACGACCATAATCCAGAAGTCACCCCAGGCGCTGGGATCGAATACGGCCGGGCCGAAGGAGCGGGCCGGGTTGACGGAGCAGTTGTCGACGGGAATGCCTACGATGTTGACAAGGCCGAGGGCGAGACCGATGGCCAGGCCCGCGAACTTGCCGAAGCCCTTGTTGGCATCGGTTGCTCCGAGAACGACGAGAACGAAGAAGAAGGTGAAGAGAGCCTCGACGAGGAGGGCCATGCCCGAGGTTGCTCCGGGCTGAAGCACGTTGGTGGCGAGGTAGGAGCCGGAAGCGGCTGTAGTGCCGCCGAACTGGAACGTTCCGTCGGCCATATGCATCAGGGCATAGAGGAATCCTGCGCCGATAGTCGCGCCGATAAGCTGCGAGATGATGTAGCCTACGCACTCACGGCCGGACATGCGTCCCGAGAGATACACGCCGAGCGAGACGGCCGGGTTGACATGACAGCCTGAGATGTTTCCGAGGCAGTAGCAAAGACAGATCAGCACGAGGCCGAAGCAGAGGCCGATTCCGAGGACTCCGATTGCCGGTCCGGCGAGGACGGCGCTGCCGCAGGCGAAGAGCACGAGGAACATAGTGCCGAGGCCTTCTGCGAGATACTTGTTCATAGCGATGAAATTTGAAGGTTATTAATAGATGTTGTTGTGAATCTAATTTAATAACTATGCGACTCGTCTTTAAGTTCACTCTCGGTGAGCGGTGTGGAGTTCATCTTCCGCCATACGACCACGATGTAGGCCAGGACGAAGGGAATGATGACGCTCACCACGCTCATGACACGGAGCGTGAAGAGGCTCGAAGAGGAATTGGCGATGCTCAGCGAGGAAGCCGGGTCGAGAGTCGAGGGATAGTACGCCGCACCCTGATAGCCCGCAAGGCAGAAAAGGACGAGCACCACGACGAAGGCGCCGATGCCGCTCCACCAGATGCCGGACTTCCATTTCGCGTCCAGAGCGGTGCGGAACACGGCATAGAGCACGGCAACGACCCCGAGCACGAAGGCGAGACCCATCGGCCACCAGGCCACAAGGCTGTTGAAATACATGTTGGGCTCGGCGACAAAAGCACCGGCGCCGTCGGCGCGCAGGCCCGTAGTTGTGAAGAGTACAAGGAGGAAGGCCACGAAGAGGACGGCGAAGACGATGCCGTTGTAGAGCGTGACCGAGCGCATGCGCCGGGTGAGCTCGGGCTGGCCGCCGATATTGTTCACGAAGTACATGGCCGCCTGGGTGCGGGCGAGGAAGAACACGGCGAAGCCCAGGAGAAGGTTGCGCCACGAGGCTATGGCCTCGAGGCCGCGCGTCGGGGCCCAGCGGGAGATGACGGGACTGCCGGCGTCAAGGATATTGCCCTTGGTCACTGTAAATTCAGCGCCGAAGAACATTCCGCCGACAGCTACTCCGAGAAGCACGCATCCGAAAAGGCCGTTGAACATCAGGAAGGCGTCGTACGCGCGGGTGCCGTAGAGGTTTCCCGACTTGCGGCGGAACTCATAGCTCACCGCCTGAAGCACGAAGCTCAGCAGAATGAGCATCCAGAGCCAGTACGCGCCCCCGAAGCTCGTGGAATAGAACAGCGGGAAGGAGGCGAAGAAAGCTCCGCCGAAGACCACGAGAGTCGTGAAGGTGAATTCCCACTTGCGTCCCAGGGAATTGACCATGAGGCCGCGCTGGGCCTCGGTCATCCGCGAGCAGAGCATCGACTGCCCGCCCTGCACGAAAAGGAGAAAAACGAGGGCTGCGCCAAGCACGCCGATGAGCAGCCACCAGTAGTGTTGTAAAAGAGATAGTTCGGTCATTGTCTTGAGAATTTTATACTTGTGGCTTATTTCATGATGTCGGTCTTGGAGGCCTTGGAGATATAGCGGAGCATGATGCTGATTTCAGCGGCAAGCATGAGGGTGAAGATAGCGGCGAAAATCCAGAACGTGAGCTGCACGGAAGAAGCGGGCACGTCGGAGATGGCGGCGTTCACGGGCAGAAGGTCCTGGATGGTCCACGGCTGGCGCCCGACCTCGGCCGTTACCCACCCGGCCTGGCTGCATATCCAGACCACGGGAATCGACAGGATGCCCACCCAGTGGAGCCAGGGCTTCTCGAGGAGCGGCGTGCGCCAGTAGCTTGCGGCGAGCACGAGGATGAAGAACACGAGGAGGTATCCGCCGAGAAGTACCATTATATGGAAGGAGTAGAACGTGAGGGCCACGGGAGGCACGGCAGCCTCGCCCGAAGCGAGATAACCGTAGCCGAAGTCAGCGAAACGGGCGCGGACTTTCTCCGCCGCGGCGGCCATGGCGGCGGAATCGCCGGCCTGACGGGCGGCCTCATAGTCGCGCAGGGCCTGCTGTCCGAGTTTGCCGGAGGCTATGCGGTCGGCATAGCTCACACCGTAGACTGTATCGCCGTCAGCTGTGATGGAGCGACCGGCGATAAGGTCATCGATGCCCGGCACAAACAGAGTTGTCGAGCCGTCAATAAGCAGCGACAGGCCCTTGGGAATATCTACGCTGAAAAGCATGGGGTCGGCGTTGTCACCCGGACGCTTCGACGGATTTAGGATGCCTATGGCCACAAGGTCCTGTCCGCGCGAGCCTTCGTAGAGTCCTTCCATGGCCGCGAGCTTCATGGGCTGGACGCGGCTCACCTGCTGGGCCGAGCCGTGACCCGTCGAGAGCGTGAACAGGATGCCGATAAGGCCAACCCAGGCGCCGACCTTCATCGACAGCCGCGCGGCCTCGACATTGCGCTTGCGGAAAAGAAGCCAGCTGCTGACTCCAACCACAAACACTCCGGCGAGTGTCCACCCAGAGAGGACGGCATGGAAAAACTTGTTCATCGACACGGGGTTGAAGGCCACTTCCCAGAAATTGTCCATGACGTTGCGCATCTGGGCCGGGTCGAACTCCATGCCCACGGGGTTCTGCATCCATGCGTTGGCTATGAGAATCCAGAGCGCCGAAAGCGACACGCCTATGGCCGTCAGCCATGTCGAGGCAAGATGGAATCCGCGGCTGACCTTGTTCCAGCCAAAGAACATCACGGCCACGAAAGTTGCCTCCATGAAGAAGGCCAGAAGCCCTTCGATGGCGAGCGGAGCGCCGAAAATATCGCCGACAAACCAGCTGTAGTTGCTCCAGTTGGTTCCGAACTCGAATTCGAGGATGATGCCTGTTGCCACGCCGCAGGCGAAATTAATGCCGAAAAGAGTCATCCAGAACTTGGTGATTCCCTTCCAGCACTCCCGGCCGGTGCGGACGTAGATAGTCTCCATTATGGCGACTATCAGCGCGAGGCCGATGGTCAGCGGCACGAATAGCCAGTGGTACATGGCCGTGAGAGCGAACTGCGCCCTCGACCAGTCGACGGTCTGAATTAAGTCTGTCATCTTGCTTGCTTAGTTTTTGAGGTCTTGCGCGCGCCCGGGGCGCACGCAAGGATTCAGGGGTTAATTTTTATGGATTGTCAGGTTGTTCCGGACGGCGGCGGCGCGGTCCGTGTCGTTGTCGTAGCGCGTGGCCAGCAGGTCGGGGAAGAAAAAGAGCTTCAGAACCGCAAACAGCACGAAGAGCTTGATGAGAATCAGCACCCAGAGCGAGCGTCCGACGGTCATCGACCGGAAACCGTCGGCGTACATGCGGTATGCCCTTGTCAGAAACTCCTTCATCTTTCATCGGCAGGAGCCGTCCTTGCGGATTTCCTCCTGTTTATATGGTTCGACATGGATGTTCACTATCGAAAGAGGGCCGAAGGCGCCGCGGATCTGCTTCTCGAGGGCCGTGGCGATGGCGTGGCCGTCGGCCACCGAGATGTCCGGGTCGACCTTGATGTGCATATCGAGAATAATCCGCGAGCCGTTGCGCCGGGAGCGCAGATGATGGAAGGTGATGACTCCCGGAGTGGAGGCCGCAAGCGCCCGTACTTCCTCGAGCTGGACTTCCGGAATGCTCGCGTCAAGAAGCTCACGGCAGGCGGGAACTATCATCCTGACACCGACAATGGCAATAAAGACGGCCACCACAACGACAGCCACCGAATCGAGCACCCTCCATTCGGGGCTGAGAAGAACGGCTCCGCCCACACCTATCAGCGTCGCCAAGGACGAAAGGGCGTCCGAGCGGTGGTGCCACGCATTGGCGATGAGCACCCCGGAATGGAGTCGCCGCCCCACCTTCCGGGTGTAGCGGAAAAGCCATTCCTTCGACACGATTGACGCCACTATTATAATAAGGGCAAGCGGAGCGGGAGCCTCCAGACGGCCCCCTCTAGCCCAATAGACGATTTTCTCCACGCCGTCAATCATCAGCCCGACGGCCACCGCCACGAGCATGACCGCCACAAGAAGCGTCGCTCCGGTCTCGTACTTTCCGCGACCGTACTGATACTCCTCGTCAGGCTTTCGCCGGGCGATGCCGACCACGGCAAGAACTATGGCGTCGGTAATGAAATCAGAAAACGAATGCAGTCCGTCGGCCACGAGTGCCCCGGAGCGGCCTGCAATACCGCCCCAGACCTTGACGGCCCCCAGAACGGCATTGACCCAGAATCCGGTCCATGTCACCCTACGGGCCTCGCTGATCTGCCGGGACGTCGATTCCGTTTCGTTATGTTTGATATCAGTCATGCATTGCTTGTGCTAATATTGCGCAAGATAATAAAAAAAAATGGAACACACAAAAAAATGTTCACTCAAAAACGCTCTGAGCGGCGTGTGAAATTTTTAAGCGTCTGAAAGCAATTAGCTTAAAATTTCTAACAGATTCGGTAAAGCGTCGAAGACCTCTCTGCCAAAAAGAAAGCCGGATATTTACGTTCCCTGCTCCACAGAGGCTACACCATACCACAAAGCTATGCTGAATAACATATTTCTACAACACAACTACGAATTAAAATTTTTTAATAAAAATTATTGCAATACCGGTTAACTATGGTTTTACTTAAAATTTCAAATCATATTCAGCACCACCCCTTAACAAAATTCTCACAACAGCCCGAATTTAGATTTTCATTAAGTTCATTCGCCCTCAGATGGCCCTGAAGGAATTTGGACAATTCAAAATTGTAAGCTACCTTTGTACTCGGAAATGATACAACAAGCCTAAGCATTGAGTGAATGCTTTCATATTAAAACAAATCTGGAATAGACATATAATCTAACATTAAGTACTATGTGTAAGACAAACAGAGCCGCCCGGGAGGGTGGCTCTGTTTGTCTTTTCGTTGCGCGGAAGCGTCATTCTTCCGGTTTGAACTGGTCCTTGCCGACACCGCATACCGGACAAACCCAATCATCGGGAAGATCGGCGAAAGCCGTGCCGGGAGCGATTCCGTTGTCAGGATCACCTGTTGACGGGTCATATTCCCATCCGCATACTTCACATACGTACTTTTCCATAATTCAGAGAGTTTTAGGGGTTGATTAATGTTTTCATATCTTCGTCTACGGTAGTTATCGTACCGATGTTGAATTTCTCCTGAAGTACCTTCACTACGTCGGGGGTGAAAAACGCAGGAAGCGTCGGCCCGGTATGGATGTTCTTGACTCCGAGAGCCAGAAGGGCGAGAAGTACAATCACCGCTTTCTGCTCGTACCACGCGATGTTGTACACAATCGGGAGCTCGTTCAGACTCTTCATCCCGAAAGCATCCTTAAGCGCAGTCGCTATCACAACGAGAGAATAGCTGTCGTTGCACTGGCCGGCGTCAAGAACGCGGGGCACACCCTCGATGTCTCCGAGCGGCAGTTTGTTGTAGCGGTATTTGGCACATCCCGCAGTCAGAATCACACAGTCCTCAGGCAGTTTTTCGGCGAATTCCGTATAGTACTTTCTGGAAAGCATGCGGCCGTCGCAGCCCGCCATCACAACAAACTTGCGGATTTTGCCTCTCTTGATGAGGTCTGTCACCTTCGGCGCAAGCTCTATCACCTGGTGGTGGGCGAATCCGGCGACGATCTTACCGCTCTCGAGAGCCTTGGGTGGCTGACACTTCCGCGCGCGCTCGATTATCTCCGAGAAATCCTTCTTGCCGTCCTTTCCTGCCGTGATATGGCGGGTGCCGGGCATTCCCACCACTCCTGTCGTGTAGACACGGTCCATGTATGTGGTCGAAGGCCGCGGGGGCACGATGCAGTTGGAGGTGAAGAGGAACATTCCGTTGAACGACTCGAATTCCTCGGTCTGCCGCCACCATGCGTTGCCGTAGTTGCCGGCGAAGTGCGGAAATTTCTTGAAGAAGGGATAGCTCTGCGCGGGAAGCATTTCCGAGTGTGTGTAAATATCCACACCTTTGCCTTCCGACTGCTCGAGAAGCTCTTCCAGGTCCTTGAGGTCGTGGCCACTGACAAGGATTCCGGGGCGTTCGCGCACGCCGGTTTCCACTTCAGTGATTTCGGGGTTGCCATAGGTGGAGGTATTGGCCTCGTCAAGAAGAGCCATGGCCTTCACCCCGCCTTCGCCAACGCCGAGCACAAGAGAGAAGAGCGCGTCGGTGTCGATGTCCTGTCGGCTCACCTCGGCGAGCGCGTCCTCGATAACGGCATAGACGTCCTCGTTTTCAAATCCGAGATTCAGCGCATGCCGCGCATATGCCGCCATACCCTTGCAACCATAGATTGCGAGCTGTTTGAGACCGCGGATATCGGGGTCCTTCTCGGCGAGGACTCCGGTAAGAGCCTCGTATTTTTCATAATCCTCAGGCTTGGCCTCGAACTCCACTTCAGGCATTTCCGGGAGCGCCACGCCTTCCTTCTTGGCGCGGCCGCAGAGAAGGTTCTTCAGCTCGAAGGCGCGGCGTATATAGACGTCAAGCATGGGATTGTCGAAATTCGCGTTGGTGATTGTCGTAAACAGCGCGTCGATTAAGAAATGCGAGGCCTCGCGTGAGGCACTGTGCTTTTCGCGCAGGGCGCGGTTCACAGCCGCCATACCCCTCACTGCGTAAAGCAACAGATCCATACGGCCGGAAGTGTCGGCCTTCTTGCCGCAGACGCCCTGGATTTCACATCCTTTGCCACGTGCAGTCTCCTGGCACTGGTAGCAGAACATTTTCGGTGTGCCGTCCATAGTCCTTACGCCTTGATTTTGACAAGCATGATTTTCGTATCCGTCCTGGCAACGACGCTGTGCTGGACCTGCTGGCCCATGAGCAAAAACTCACCGGTCTTCAGCTCGTGGGGAACGCCAAGCATCGTAAACTCGACGTTTCCTTCAAGCACATACACCATCACCTCGGCGGGAGCAGTATGGGTAGGAAGATTCTGCCCGGCTTTGAAATCGAGCAGGACAACGCCGCCGTTGGCGTTTTCAAAAATTCTTTGGAACCGGACCTTTTCATCGTCCGGAGTAATGGTCGAGGACAGGTTATGAACCTCTCCGAATCTGAAATCAGTACTCAACATATCGCTTCGTTTTTTTAAATGTCAAGGGCTAAGAAGCCGTCTGCTCTAAAAACACGGAATCGGCTTTCAAAGTTCACACCTCCCGAAATGCAAAAATAAAAATACCGGGGCTTGCTTTGTTCGCATAAAAAGAGTAACTTTGCAGACCGAAAACCGCATGGCCTGGTAGTTCAATGGATAGAACGAGGGTTTCCTAAACCTTAAATCGGGGTTCGATTCCCCGCCGGGCTACGAAGAGAGAAGAGCAAATCGCTATCAATAAGCGACTTGCTCTTTCATTTAACGAATCATTGCTTGACGGAAGAGGTGTCCCTTGGAAACCTCTTCCGATTTTTTTGCAAAATAATGCAATATAATTTGGAATTTAACAATTTAATATGTAACTTTGCACCGTAAACCTTTATCTAAAAAATCAAATTCTATGAATACCCCCTTCCGGATTCTCGACGCCGCCGCGTGGTTCGAACTCGCCACCAAAGCTGCAAACCGTGTGAAAATCTACTCAAGCTGCTGGCACGAAGGCGAATTTGCCTGCGTCCTCGGCTCCAACCCTGCCGATGCCGCCCAAAAGGCCCTTCGCGTGGCCGAAACTGTTGCCGAAACCCGCAGGGTTCTCCTTTTCGACCTCCAGGGAGACCTCCGCAACTACGCCGCCTGCGCCCGCGCCCCCCGCAAGCTCCTCCGCGTAAACCTCGACCTCGCAAGCCTGGACCCCAAGGACATCGATGGCTTAATGACCGGAATCGAACAGACCATAACCGCCTCCGGAGCAGGCTTCTGCGTCATCGACTCCCTCTTCCACCTCTGCGAGTGGCGAGGCAAGTCCGCAGGCGCGCGCTTCTTCATCCTAAAGCTCCGCGAACTGACCCGTCGCCTCGGCATTTCCCTCCTCATCGGCGCCACCGCCTGCAAACGAATCCCCAAAAACGCCGGCCCCGGCGCCGAACACCTCCCAAAAGGCACAGCCCCGTTCATCGACGCGATAATAACCGAAGACCCGGCTCCGGAAGCCGAAAAAAATACCGCCATCCCGGCGCCCTCAGTCGCCGGGGCCGACAGGTCGGTAGAACCCGGCCGGTCCGAAAAACCGGATACCCCCTCCCCTATCCGCCAAAAGCTTTCCCACCGTCTCTCCCACCCCGGCCTCAGGTACCGCTAATTGCCGCGACAAGAAGTATTCCGGACAGCGTTTCAATTGTTTTTCTTATGCCCGAAGGAAATTCAATCAAAACCGCTATCTTTGCAGTCTGATTTGGAGTTCTTATATTTTACATTTAGATTATGACTGAATCGATTTTTATTACCGGTGGAGCTTCGGGGATGGGGGCGGCCTGCGCGCGGCTGTTCCTCGAGAGAGGCTGGCGCGTGGCTGTCTATGACTTGCAGGACTCAGAAGGACTTCAGAAACTCCGGGAGCGCTTCGGGGAGGAGCGTCTGGCATTTTTCCGCGGCGACACCCGCGACCGCGGGGCGCTTGAACAGGCGGCCTCGGAAGCGGAAAAGCGCTTCGGTGGACTCGGCTCGGTTTTCGCCGGGGCCGGAGTGCATCATTCGGACACGGTCTTGTCCGTGACCGACGAGGACCTGCACCGCCTGATTGACATCAATATTGTTGGCACAATCAACACCCTGCGCGCCACTCTGCCCCACATCATCGCCTCGGGCGGGGGCTCGGCGGTGTTGAACGCTTCCGACCAGTCGTTCATCGGAAAGCCCCACAGCTTCGCATACGGACTCACCAAGGGAGCCATCGGCCAGATGTGCAAGGGCATGGCTCTCGACCTCGCACCGAAAGGCGTGCGCGTAAACGCAATATGCCCCGGGACCATACGCACACCGATGGTCGACGCTATTTTCGAGCGTTGCTCGGCCTCGGGAGCGGGGAGCATCGAAGATCTCTGGGCCGGGGAAGCCGCCCTCTTCCCGCTCGGCCGCGTCGGCCAACCGGAGGAAGTGGCAAAGCTTGTATATTTCCTTGCTTCGGACGACTCGTCGTTCACCACCGGTTCGCTCTACCCCATCGACGGCGGCATCACTGCCGGATAAGCACCGACACGGCCGAGGAATTGCGCCCCGGCATCTGGTCGACGCATATCTGCACCGGAAATCGGTCGCGGAGGCTTTCGATATGGCTTATTATTCCAACGCGGCGTCCGCCGTGGCGCCGGAGAGCGTCGAGAGTGTTGACGGCGTCCTCGAGGGCCTGACCGCTCAGGTTGCCGAACCCCTCGTCGATAAAAAGGGTGTCGACAGCGAGACCGGACGAGATGTCGGCCAGGGCGAGAGCAAGGGCAAGAGACACCACGAAAGTCTCGCCGCCGGAGATGTGCTGGGCCGAGCGCCGGGCATTGCCGTCGTAGCTGTCCACGACGTATATCGCATAGCTGTTGGGCTCGCCTTCGAGCCGATAGCGGTCCATAAGGCTCTTCATATAGAAATTGGCGCTGTGGATGAGGTTGGCAAGGACGTAGCTCTGAGCTATGGTTCTGAATTTCTTGCCGTCGGCGCTCCCGAAGAGGTCGGAGAGGCGTCTGTACATCCCGGCCCTTTTCTCAAGGACCTCGACCTGCTCCATTATTGCCTTCCGCCGGCTGGCGTTACGGGCGTCGGCATCGAGCTGCGCCTGAAGCTTGCCCACGGCCTCCCTTGCCGATGCCAGTTCGCTGTCGGCGACATCCGCAAGGGCTTTGAGTTCTTCTGGAGCCGTCCCCTCCGGAAGCTCGGGCGGACATTTATCCGCATGGGCCCGCAACGCTCTTTCGGAGTCCTCCGCGGAGGTCCGGGCGGCTGTCAGGCCGTCGGCAAGGGCCTTTTCTTCGGCTCTCTGTCCTTGAATTTCCGATCTGTCCGCAGAGCACAGCCGGGCGAAATACGCCTCGCCGTAGCCATGTTCCTTTCTGAAAGAATCGAGCACAAGCCCGAGTCTCGCGGCCTCGGCGCGGGCGGCGGCGAGGCGTGACTCGAGGGACGAGTGGCGCCCCATAAACTGCGAGGCCTCCGCCAAAAGCTTCTCGTCGAAGGATTTCGCGGGAGCCGCCGGCTCGCTGAACCATTCCGGCCTGCTCTCGCGCATGGCCTCCATCGCGGGACCGAGGGCCGCACGGCGGTTGCGCAGCGTTGTACGCTCGCTCTCGAGCTTGCCGCGGACATCGGCGAGATGGACGCGCGCGCTGTTCGTGGCATTCCGCGCAGAATCATGTACTTTCGCCGCCTCATCCCTGACTTTCAGAGCCTTGGAATGGCGGGCGTCAACTGCCTCCGCATCCTCCGGCTCCAGCGTCGCCGCAAGTTCCGCCACATCGGGGTGGCGTTCCTTGTGGGTCTTCAACCGAGCTTCAAGCTGAGGCACAGCCTTTTCCGACTGCGCAAGAATGGTCTCCAGTCTTACAATCTCATCATTGCAGGCCTTCACGGCCGCCGTGGCCTCCTCGGCAAGACGCTTCTGCCCGACGAGAGTTGCCGAGAAAACGCTGTCGACAGCGGGTATGGCCTCTTCGATTCCCCTCAGACACACGGGACAGACATCCCCTACCTTCAGCTTCGAGCGCAGTTTGGCGATAGCCTCGCTGAAGGAGAGTTCCACGGTATTGTACGCGTGGACCGCCTTCTCCTCCCGGACTTTCAGTCCCGGAAGTTCCGCCCGTTTCCGCCCGAGGGCTACCGCATTCCGGCCAGCCTCGGCCCGCATTTCCCCGAGCATACGCTCCTCCGAGCAAATCTTCAGCGCACGGCTCACTGTGAGTTCTTTCTCGGCGCTTTCAAGCGCCTCGCGCGCCGATTTCTCCTTCTCTTCAGCCGCGGCGAGGGCCTTTTCCGCGGCCTTCTCCCTGTTTATACAGTCGTCAAGAAAATCATCCTTGCAGATAAGCGCATAAGCGCTCCTCAGCCGTCCCAGCTGTGAAGTCATCCCGGCAAGGTCGCGGTCAATCGCGGCGATTTCCTTTCTCCTCAGCGCGAGGGCCGCCGCATCGGCGCGGGGAGCCTCGGCGCCCTCCCAGTCCGTCAGGAACTTCCGGCGCTCCGCCGCCTTGTCGGAGTTATAGGCCCGCTCGGCCTCCGCAAGCCTCGTCCCCGCGGTCCTGCGGGCCGTCTCGAGCTCAATCCCCGTGCACACATATCTGTACATGGAATCCGCCTTGCGGAATCTTTCCTGAGCCGCCGCGGACTTTGCTTTTTCTTCCGCGAGGGAGGCGCGTATGGCATCCGCCTCCTCATCGCTGAGACAGCTGAGCACCGTCAGTTTTCCTTTCTCGTTCTCCAGAGCCTGACGGGCATCGACCGCGGCATTGTATATCGCTATGCCCAGGCGCGTATAATGCTGAGTGCCGGTCAGTTTTTCAAGGATTACGGCCTTGTCGTCGTCGGTCCCCTTGAGGAAGCTCGCGAACTGCCCCTGGGCGAGGACTGTCGTCCGGCAGAAGTCGGCGAAGTCGAGGCCGATAAGCCCGGTCAGCACCGGGTCTACCTCCTTGTTTCTGTATGTTGTTTCTTCGGGAGTGCCGGGGTTCACGGTCAGCAGGCGCAGGGCGGCGCGAACCTTACCCTCGGGCGATTTTTTGGCCGTGCGCCTCTCCCACGAGGCCACGCAGGGGCTGCCGTCGTTGGCCGTGAATTCCAGTTCCACCGACGAGCAAGATGTTCCCCGGCGCATTATCCGCACCGTATCGGACTCCTCGCCCTTTTTCCTTGGCGACAGGCGGGGAGTGCCGCCGAAGAGCGCGAGGCAGACGGAGTCGAGAATCGTGGATTTGCCCGCCCCGACGTTCCCGCAGATCAGAAAAACGTCGGTATCGGCAAGCGGCGAGGCCGAGAAGTCGATTTCCGCGTCCTCTATCGAGGCTATGTTGTGGATTTTGAGTCGCCTGATTTTCATTGGTCGTCGATCGATGAATAGATTTCACGAAAAAGCGACTGAAGTTCGGGCGTAAAGTCACAGCCGATGTCGCCGGCATAGCGGCAGGCGAGACTGAAGGGGTCAACGTCCTTGAATTCAGCCACGGAGAAACCCATTCCCGCCTCCCCGGATTCCCTGTCGGCCCCGGCGTCGCGGGAATTTATGGCGCAAAGTATGGCTTCCTTGCCCTCGAGCGCCCTGAGAGCCTCCTCCCTCGCTCCGGCGTGGAGAAATCCGTCAACAAGCACATTAAGCCTCAGGAGGCACTTCTTTCCGGCCGGAAGCGCGACTAAAGCCGCCATGCACTCCTCCCAGCGGGCGAAGCCGCGGGCCGGAATATTGACGAGCGGACAGGGGTCGTCCATCGGCACCGTGGATATTTCCACTCCTGCGTCCTCTCCGTGGCCGCTTATGCGCACGATGCTCAGAGAGTGCGCGAACCGCTCGTCGAAGGACACACCCATCGGCGTGCCGCAGTAGCGCGCCACCGCCGGGCCTCCGGCTATCCTGAACGTGGCCGGGTGATGTATATGTCCCAGCGCGAGATAGTCGAAGCCCTCGCCGAAGTCCACGAGACGCACCACATCGATGCCGCCGACCGAATCCGGGTTCTCCTCGTCCGTAACATCCTTGAAGTACTGCGCGTTACCGACCGAGGTATGCGCCATCGCAACCACCGGAAGGCCTTCCCGGTTTCTGCCGGATATATACGCGAGCATCGCGGGCCAGAGCCCTTCCGGCATATTCCGGGGATGGACATACGGCACCGCCAGAATAAACCCGCACCCCGGCACCTCCACAACAAGGCGCCTGTTGGCCTCGGCAAGAGCCTCGGGTCCGGCTACAGGCTCCACGCGGGAGACGGTGCCGACCATGTCGACGCCCGCGAAATCCCAGAGCTCGCGGAAGGCCTCGTGGCGGGAGGAACTGTCGTGGTTCCCCGCCGTGATGACGATGCGCATCTCCGGACCGCCGACGCGCCGCATAGCGGCGACGCCTTCGGCGAGCAGCCGCTCGGCGCGGACCGAGGGCTGGGACGTGTTGTACACGTCGCCGCTCACAAGCACGGCGTGCGGATGTGTTTCCGACACCGCCCGGACTATCTGACGCATCATATCTTCCTGTCGTTCAATACAGTTGAAGTCATGCAAACTGAGTCCGAGGTGTAGGTCGGAGGTATGGAGGATGGTGAAGGGTTCTTGCATGAAAGTGGCTTCTTTTTGCAAATTTAAGAAAAAAAACACAGCTTCCGGGCCCAAAAACCAAAAAAAAGTCGTATCTTTGCACCCTGACTTGGCAAAACGAAGCCATGCCGGATAGTTTATCCCGTCCAATCATTAAACTATAATATGAAGCTCCTTCAAGAAAAGCTCTCCAAGTATACTGCCCCCCAGGAAGCCAAGGCCGCCGGTGTATATCCCTATTTCCGCGCCATATCCTCCGAGCAGGATCCTGAAGTGATTATCAACGGCAAGCGTGTTCTTATGTTCGGCTCGAACTGCTACACCGGACTTGTCAACGACCCCAGAATCAAGGAAGCGGCCATCGAGGCCGTGAAAAAGTACGGCACAGGCTGCGCCGGCTCCCCCTTCCTCAACGGCACCCTCGACCTTCACAAGCAGCTCGAGGCCCGAATCGCCGAATACATCGGAAAGGAGGACGTGATGATCTATTCCACCGGTTTCGGCGTCAACCTCGGCGTCGTGTCCTGCCTTACCGGCCGCGAAGACTACATTCTCTGGGACGAACAGGACCACGCCTCCATTATCGAAGGCCGGCGTCTCTCCTTCTCCCAGTCGCTGAAGTACAAGCACAACGACATGGAGAGCCTCGAGAACCAGCTCCGCAAATGCGCGCCCGACAAGGTCAAGCTCATCGTCACAGACGGTGTCTTCTCGATGGAGGGCGACGTGGCCAACCTCCCCAAAATAGTCGAGCTCGCCAAGAAGTACAACGCCACCGTCATGGTCGACGAGGCTCACTCAATCGGCGTATTCGGCGAAGGCGGACGCGGTGTCTGCAACCACTTCGGTGTGACCGGCGACGTGGACCTCGTGATGGGTACCTTCTCCAAGAGCTTCGCCTCCCTCGGCGGATTCATCGCCACGGACAAGGAAATCACCAACTTCCTCCGCCACCACTCCCGCTCCTATATCTTCACGGCGTCAATCACTCCCGCCTCAACCGCAGCCGCTCTCAAGGCCATCGACATCATGATTGCCGAGCCCGAGCGCCAGCAGAACCTCTGGGACCTCACAAACTACGCCCTGGAAGGCTTCCGCAACATGGGCCTCGAAATCGGCAACACTTCCACGCCGATTATCCCCCTCTACATCCGCGACAACTTCAAGACCTTCCAGATTACCACAGACCTCTTCCACGAGGGCATTTTCGTGAACCCCGTCGTATCTCCCGCCGTGGCTCCCCAGGACACCCTCATCCGCTTCAGCCTCATGGCCACGCACACCAAGGAGCAGGTGACCGAAGCCCTCGAGAAAATCGAAAAAGTATTCCGCAAGAACGGCGTCCTCAAATAAGCCGTTTCCTGACATTTTTACGCGCGGGACGGGGCCTTCGAGCCTCGTCCCGCGTCGCTTAACCAAATATAACAGCCTGACATTTTGCGGCCACGGGAAAAATTCGTATCTTTGAGCCGCAATTCGCGAACTTCAGAAGTCTAATCAGATAACAAACTACAATACACTATGGCACAGCAAGACGACGTGTTCAAAAAGATTGTTTCCCACGCCAAGGAATACGGCTTCGTGTTCCCCTCGAGCGACATTTACGACGGCCTATCCGCCGTCTACGACTACGGCCAGAACGGCGTGGAACTCAAAAACAACATCAAGCGCTACTGGTGGGAGGCCATGACCCTTCTCCATGAGAACATCGTGGGCATCGACTCCGCGATTTTCATGCACCCCACCATCTGGAAGGCTTCCGGACACGTCGACGCCTTCAACGACCCCCTCATCGACAACCGCGACTCCAAGAAGCGCTACCGCGCAGACGTCCTCATTGAGGAACAGATCGCCAAGTACGACGACAAAATCGAGAAGGAAGTCGCCAAGGCCGCCAAGCGCTTCGGCGACAGCTTCGACGCCGAACTCTACCGCACGACCAATCCCCGCGTCCTCGAACACAAGGCCAGGCGCGACGCCCTCCACGAGCGCTTCGCAAAGGCCATGAACGACAACAACCTCGACGAGCTCCGCCAGATTATCATCGACGAGGAAATCGTCTGCCCCATTTCCGGCACCAAGAACTGGACCGAGGTGCGCCAGTTCAACCTCATGTTCAAGACCGAGATGGGCTCCACCTCCGAGGGCGCGATGACCGTATACCTCCGTCCCGAGACCGCCCAGGGCATCTTCGTAAACTATCTCAACGTCCAGAAGACGGGCCGCATGCGCATCCCCTTCGGCATCGCCCAGATCGGCAAGGCCTTCCGCAACGAAATCGTCGCCCGCCAGTTCATCTTCCGCATGCGCGAGTTCGAGCAGATGGAAATGCAGTTCTTCGTCCGTCCCGGCGAGGAGATGAAATGGTTCGCGCACTGGAAGGAATGGCGTCTCCGCTGGCACAAGGCCCTCGGCCTCGGCGACGACAAGTACCGCTACCACGACCACGAGAAGCTCGCCCACTACGCCAACGCCGCGACCGACATCGAGTTCCTCATGCCCTTCGGTTTCAAGGAAGTGGAAGGAATCCACTCCCGCACCAATTTCGACCTCTCCCAGCACGAGAAGTTCTCCGGCAAGAAAATCCAGTACTTCGACCCCGAGCTCAACGAGAGCTACACCCCCTACGTCATCGAGACCTCAATCGGCGTCGACCGCATGTTCCTCTCCGTTCTCTGCTCCAGCTATGAGGAACAGGCCCTCGAGGGCGGCGACACCCGCGTGGTGCTCCACCTCCCCGCGCCCCTCGCGCCCGTGAAGTGCGCCGTGCTCCCGCTCGTCCGCAAGGACGGACTCCCCGAGAAGGCCCGCGAGATTGTCGACGACCTCAAGTTCGACTTCGCCACCCACTACGAGGAAAAGGACACCATCGGCAAGCGCTACCGCCGTCAGGACGCCATCGGCACCCCCTACTGCATCACCGTTGACCACCAGACCCTCGAGGACAACACCGTCACCCTCCGCGAGCGCGACTCCATGGAGCAGAAGCGCGTGGCTATCGCCGACCTCCACCGCCTCATCCACGAGAACGTAAGCCTCAATTCCCTCCTCCGTAAACTCAAGTAACAGAAAATGAAGAAATCATATATCGTCATCGGCGTCATAGTTGTCCTCGCTCTCGTCCTCTTCTTCTCGGGCAAGAGTTCCTACAATTCCTTTGTCTCCCTTGACCAGACCGTCGAACAGAGCTGGGCTCAAGTCGAGAACCAGTACCAGCGCCGCCTCGACCTTATCCCCAACCTCGTCGAGACCGTCAAGGGCTATGCCGCCCACGAGAGCGAGACCTTCGAGAACGTCACCCGCGCGCGCGCCGGCCTCTCCGACGCATACAACAGCGCCAGCGCAGCCGCCGAGGGCGCAAAGGGTGCAGCAGCCCCCTCCCAGGAACAGCTCGACAGCTTCATGGACGCCCAGCAGGGCCTCCAGCGCGCACTCAGCATCTACGTCAACGCAGTGCGCGAGGCTTATCCCGACCTCAAGGCCAACGAACAGTTCGCCGACCTTCAGGCCCAGCTCGAAGGTACCGAAAACCGCATCTCCACCGAGCGCCAGCGCTATACCGAGGCTGTCCGCGAGTACAATGTCCGCGTAAAGAGCTTCCCTGCAAACATCTGGGCCTCAATCTTCGGATACGGCCCCAAGGCCCAGTTCAAGGCTGACCCCGAGGCTGCCCACGCGCCGAAAGTACAGTTCTGAAAATGAAGAAAATCCTCTTTTTCATCACTCTTCTCGGCACCCTCGCCGCTGTGGTCGCCTGCAACGACGACGAACAGTCGACGTGGGACAAGTACGCCGACTGGCGCGAGCTCAACAACGCATGGCTCGCCGAGCTTCAGGCCAAGACCAACGCAGACGGCACTCCTTACTATAAGGTAGTCGTCCCCCAGTGGAATCCCGCGAACTTCATCCTCATCCACTACTTCAACGACCGCGCGGAGACCGAGGGCAAGCTCTCGCCTCTCTACACCAGCTACACCGACACGCGCTACGTCGTCCACAACTGTCAGGGCCTCGGCATCGACTCCTCCACCCTCCTCACCAACGCCGGAGTGAAGGGAATCTACCGCAGCCAGGTGTCGGCCAACGTTCAGGGATTCTCCGCGGCAGTCATGGACATGCGCTGCGGCGACACCGCCGAAGTCATCGTGCCCTACGGCCTCGCCTACGGAGCCCAGGAGCGCGGCATCATCAAGCCCTACTCCACTCTCCGCTTCAATATCCGCCTCGTGGACATTCCTTACTACGAGACAATCCCCTGACCCGAAGAGCGGCAGTACTGCGGATTATTCCGGGACACTCCATTCCTGACGAACTGATTTTAAATTCTTACTGTAAGGACGCACGGTTCGTGCGTCCTTTTCGATGTATCTCGTGACTTTCCCTGATTTCGGATTATGAGCAAATCCGGCAAAGGTTTCATTCTCGGCGTCGTCGCAGCTGTAAGCTACGGCACAAATCCCCTTTTCGCTGTGCCCCTCTATGCCTCCGGGATGTCAACGGAATCGGTTCTGTTCTACCGCTACGGCTTCGCCACCCTTATTCTCGCGGCGATAATGCTCATTCGCGGCGAGAGCTTCCGCCTGCCCCGTCGCGCCCTTCTCCCCATGGCCGCGATGGGCATCGTCTTCGCCCTCTCCTCCCTCCTCCTCTTCGAGGCGTACAGGCATATGGACGTCGGCATCGCGTCGACCCTCCTTTTCATGGAGCCCGTATTCCTCGCGCTGATTATGCGCGTGGTCTATCACGAACACCTCTCCACGGGCACCGTCGCCTCCATCGCAATCTGCGTCCTCGGCATAATCCTCCTCTGCAACCCGGGCCCGGGCGCCAGAGTCACGGACACTGGAGTCCTGCTCGTAATGCTCTCCGCAATCGCTTACGGCATCTACATGGCCATGGTCAACAAGTCGGCCGCCGGGCGGCTCCCGGGCATGCCCCTGACCTTCTACTCCCTCCTTTTCGGAATGACGGTCTTCGCATTCGCCACGCGGGGCTTCACCGCCGTGCAGCCCGTGAGTCCTGACATCGTGAGCATTGTCTGCGTGGCGGGAATAGCCGTCGTGCCCACAATCGTCTCGCTCGTGGCCGTAAACGTGGCCATTCAGGACATAGGCGCTGTCCCCGTCTCCATCCTCGGTGCCCTCGAGCCAATCACGGGCGCCCTCGTCGGCGTCCTTCTCTTCGGAGAAGTGCTCACTCCTAGAGGAGCGGCCGGAATGGTCCTCATCATCGGAGCCGTCATGCTCCTCGTCTACAGCAAGCGCAGGAAATGAATCTCCATCTCTTCAATCCCGAGAACGACCTCGCCCTCGCCCGCGACCTTGCCAACTACACGGCTCCTCCGGCCGCCGTCGCGCTCGCGCGTGCAGGAGCCGTCCTCCCCCTATGGTACGGCGAGCCCGGGGACTCCTTCGTCTGCGACGGACTGAACGCCGGCTGGCTCAGGCGCATGACCGACACTTTCGGCCTCCGGACGCGTCTCTGGGACCATTCCGGCGCTGGTTTCACACCTGCGCCCTGGGGATGGTCAAAGGCCGTGCGAAGCCGTTTCAAAAACCTCGGTTTCGGCCCGGAAACACTGCCTTCCGACGAAATCCTCGACCGCCTGCGCCTCCTCTCAAGCCGCCGGAGCGCCTGCTTTCTCGGCGCAGACCTCGCCCGGGCAGGTCTGATGCGCCCAGCGTTCGTCCCTCGCGAAATCTCGTCTCTCCCTCAGGCGAAGGAATATTGCCGGGAGTACCCCGACGCCCTTTTCAAGCTTCCCTGGTCGTCGAGCGGAAGAGGACAGATCCGCGTAAACAGCGAGGCCGCCTTCGACGCACGCGCCACGGCCATCGAAGGCGCTCTCCGCCGCTACGGCTTCCTCACCGCCGAACCCTTCCACCGCGACAAGGCCCTCGACCTTGCCCTGCTCTTCACAGCCCGTACATCCGGCGCGGTCACCCCTGCCGGCATATCACTTTTCCGAACTTTCCCTAACGGCGACTACGCCGGAAACATCCTCGCCTCCGACGAAGACCTGCTCCGCTCAATCGACAGCCGCTTCGGCATCGCCGGCACGCTCGGGGCTATAAGCCACAGGCTTTGCGAATCCCTCGGGACCCTCCTCGGGGGCGACTACTCCGGTCCTCTCGGTGTCGACATGATGGTGCTCCGCAGCGGCGAGACCGTCCCGTGCGTCGAACTGAACCTCCGCATGACAATGGGCCACGTCGCCCGCCGCTTCCACGACCGCTTCTGCGCGCAGGACTCCACCGGTCTTTTCTCCATTTCCTCCCTGAAGCCTGATGCTCCCGGCGAGCCGGAGATCTCGGGCGGACGCCTTGTCCGCGGCGACCTAAGGCTCAATCCTCCCGGACCCGCAATTGCCTTTACCGCCTCAGTTGACACCGGCAAAATTGTTCTCGTCTGAAAATACACTGTATTGATTTTTTTTGTAAATTTGCCTTCGGATTATATCCGCCGTACTTACTTACTATTTTAATCAATCTTTTACCAAAACTCACCATGAAAAAAGCAATTTTGGGTGCGGCTCTGCTGGCTTGCCTTTCCGCAGGAGCGCAGCAGCCTAAGATCTACATTGCCTTCCAATGGCACATGCACCAGCCGATCTACACCCCCGGCGAGACAGTACTCGAAACCCACGAGGGAGGCTCCCTCAGCTACGACCTCCTCGACGTCTTCACATCACGCACCGGCGCTTACACCAACTGGCCCGCGCAGGCCGTCGACAAGCTCATTGCCGCAAATCTCCCCGGAGGCGCGCAGGTGTCCTTCTCCGGCTCCCTCGTCGAGAACCTCAACGTAATCGAGAAATCCACAAGCCACTTCCAGAACTGGAAAAAACACTGGACCGACTTCGTCTCCAAGAAAACCGACCTCGGCAACCAGCGAATCGACATGGTAGGCTTCGGCTACTACCATCCCCTCATGGCTCTCATCGACGAGGAGGACGCCCGCAAGCAGATTCAGAAACACCGCGAGTGCTTCGCCGAGAACTTCCCCGGCATGGCATATTCCAAAGGCATCTTCCCGCCTGAGAACGCCTTCGAGGAGCACATGATTCCCGCTCTCGTAAAAGAAGGCATCGAGTGGGCCATGGTCGACAACTCCCACTTCGACCGCACAGCCAAAAACTACCCCTGGGTAAAGGGCTTCTCCATGGTCGAGCCCAACAAGGCCGACGTTCTCAACGATAATCCCGCCGACTGGACCCACATCGACGGACTCTACTGCCCCGGACAGATTTCCGCCGGATGGGGCCACCGGCCCCACTGGATGAAGTACGTCGACCCCACAGACGGACACGAGTACAAAATGATTGCCGTGCCCACCTCCCTCGTCTTCGGCAATGAGGACGGCCGCGGCGGCTTCGGCGCTCTCCAGTACGAGAAGTGCATCAGCCAGCTCGAGGCCTTCAACGACGACCCCGAACACCCCATCCTCGTTGTCCTCCACCACGACGGCGACAACCACGGCGGCGGCTCAGCAAGCTACTACGGCTCGAACTTCCAGAACTTCGTCGACTGGCTCAGGGCAAACCCCGACCGCTTCGAATGCACCACCATCCAGGACTACCTCGACCGCTTCCCGCCCGAGGACAACGACATAATCCACGTCGAGAGCGGCAGCTGGTGGGGAGCCGGAGCTGACCCCGAATTCCTCAAGTGGAACGGCGACAAAGGCACATACGCCGGAGCTTCCGAGCCCTACAGCCCCGACCACAACAGCTGGGGAATCATCACCGCCGCCTCCAACCACGTGAAGACCGCCGCCGCCATTGCCCCCGACAATGCCGACGTCCGCGCCGCCTGGAACGAGCTCATGTGCGGCGAGACAAGCTGCTACTGGTACTGGGACGGCACCGAGGAATGGGACTCCAAGCCCGCCACCGCCGCTAACCTCGCTGTAGCCAAAGTAGCCTCCGTCCTCGCCTCCGGCGCCGACAAGACCGGCCCCTCCATCTACCATCCCCAGCGCGAACCCTACAACCCCGGCGCCACCGAATGGGGAATCGTACAGTCCTCCGACTTCACCGTCTGGAGCTACGTCTACGACCTCAGCGGCCTCGCCTCCGTCAAGCTCAAGTACCGCCTCGACAAAGACGGCGTCAACCCCCTCGCCTCCAACCAGAACGAGACATACGCAGGCGGCGACGAAGTAGGCCCCTGGCAGGAAATCGAGATGACAGGCAAGACCATAGCTTCCATAACAAATCCCCTCCCCGCACACAAGGCTCAGGAATTCTCCGCAAAGGTCCAGGGAGTCAAGGACGCACTCGTCGACTACTACATTGAGGCAACCGACGCCAAAGGCAACGTAGCCCGCTCCCAGATTCTCCACGTATACGTAGGCAACGGCAACGGCTCCGATCCCATCGACCCGGAGGACCCCGACAAGCCCTCGGTACTCGGCTCATACACCGTATCCCCCGCACAGCCCACCGTGGACGACGTAATCACCATCACGGCCTCCAACGGCCGCGAAGGCATCATCCTCCACTGGGGTGTGAATAAATTCGAGAAACCCATCCAGGCATACCTCCCCGACGGTTCCACATACCATACCGACGGAAAAGCAGCCCGCACCCCCTTCACCCGCAATGCCGAAGGCAAATACGAAGTAAAGATCGGCCCCTTCAACAACCCCGAACAGGCCGTCAGCTACATCAGCTTCGTCACCAACACCGGCAGCCAGTGGGACAACAACGGCGGAAGCGACTACCGCATCAACCTCAACCGCCCGACCGGCATTGACGCCGTAGAGGCTCCCGCCGACGCTCCCGCCGAATATTACACCCTCCAGGGCGTACGCGTCGACAGCCCCACCTCCGGCATCTACCTCTGCCGCAAAGGCGCCAAAGTCACGAAAGTAATCATCCGCTGATCCCAACCCTCCCCCACCCAATAGCCGCGCCCGGTTGGCGCGGCTATTTTTTCATCTCAATGATTCAATACCTCGTTGAAAATAATGTTGGACCAATGTTGCAGAACGGCAAAATCAATAATCGAATTGTAAGGACGCACGGCTCGTGCGTCGGGATAACCACCTAATGTGCAGGGCGTTGCCAACGGACGCACGAGCCGTGCATTACGAGGTTCTGCGACACCCCCCCAAAAAATCCCTGTCCGATAAGTCCGAGCAGGCTTAGCCTCGTCCGAGCCTTCTGGTCCAAGTGGCAGAGCATCAGCTCTGCGTGTAACCCGGGCGCCCAAAGGCGGCAGCGAAGCGCCCCGCCTCCCCTATCGACTGAAAACCACTGCCTTCTGTGTGCCCGAATAAAATTTCCGCAAAAAACTCCCCGAAAAATTTGGCAGACTCAAAAATAATTCCTAACTTTGCATCGCAAAACCGAGGAACACACCTCCTGGGCGTGCAAAAAGGTGCCATAGCTCAGTTGGTAGAGCAAAGGACTGAAAATCCTTGTGTCACTGGTTCGATTCCCGTTGGCACCACAAAAGACCGCTAATTCTCATAGAGTTAGCGGTCTTTTGTTTAATAGCTCATGGCAGAAAGGAGCTGTCGAAAATATCAACAAGTTAATAAGGCAATACATTCCTAAAAAATCTAACTTCAATGAATTTTCTGACCTTTATATCAAGAACGTGGCAAAGAAACTGAACCTCAGACCTCGTAAAAAACTCGGTTTTTCAAACCCAAAGACTGAGTTCTTCAAACAAATCGCTAATTTTGCACTTGCCAGTTGAACCTGCAGGGTACTTTTTTTGTCACAAAATCTTGCACTTTTCTCGATTTTATTTGTTAACTTTGCGGTGTTTTTTTACTTTTAGGCAATTAACCAACTTTTATTTAACATTCAAACCTTACTAATTACCATCCAAAATGAAGAGAGGATTAATCCCAATCGCCTTGGGAATGCTCGCCGTGATGCCGGCCTATGCCGACGGCGATCAGGCGACGGTCACCTCGACGCCCTCGCCGATTGTATCGACCAAGGCTTTCGAAGTGAAAATCCAGACCTCCGATTTCGGACCAGACGTGTATTGCTACACCTGGGCAATCATCGGAGGCACTGAAAAAGAGGTCACTAACTGGGCCGGAAGCATCAACCCGAAGTTCAAAATGCAGGGCAGCGGCGGCACATACACCCTGAAAGTCGCTGACATCCAGGCCTTCTACAACCTTATGGACAGCGAACTCGAACAGCTCACGCGTCTTGGATTCATCGCCCGTACCTCCGACGGCCGTCAGACAGCCAACTGCTTCGCCGAGGTGGTGCAGGGGCGCCGCAACGCCTATTCGGGCGGCGAAGGCACCCAGGAGTCGCCATTTATCCTCACCACCGCCGATGACCTCGCCGCGCTCGCAGCCACACCCGCCGACTGGGAGTCAGACGTATGGATGCGCCTCGACGCGGACATCGCCCTCTCCTCATTCGCCGGAATCGGATCGAAAGGCAGCCCCTTCAAGGGCCACTTCGACGGCAACGGCCACGTCGTGAAGGGAGCCGTGATCTCAGGCGCCACGCTCGGCGGCGCCACAGGCTTCTTCAACGCCATCGACGGCGCCACAATCACCCGCCTCGGCCTCACCGGCGCCGAAGTCTCCGGCGTAACATTCACCGGCGCGCTCGTCGGCTACGCCGCCTCCGGCTCGATAAGCCGCTGCTTCACAGCCGGAAAAGTTTCTGCCACGTCGATTTGCGTCGGCGGTCTGGTAGGCGAGAACCACGCCTCGATTTCCGACTGCTACTCGACCGCCACCGTCACCAACGTCACCGACTACGTGGCCGGGGGCCTCGTGGGCAAGAACAAAGGCACCGTGGCCAACTGCTATGCCTCGGGCAAAGTCGCGGCCTACAACTACGCCGGCGGACTCGTCGGCGCCAACTACGGCAACGTGGCGACCTCAACCAGCTTCAACCCGCAGGTGAACATCAGCACCGGCAACTACGCCGGCCGCTTCGGCGGCAACGACAACCCTCGGAATTCCACCACGATGGTGCTGGGCTGGGCCGCCATGAAATTGGACCTCACCGCCACGCACGGCCACAACGCCGACGGCCACTCGTATAGGTTCATCGACAAAGCCACCTACGCCGACGTGCTCGGTTGGGACTTCGACTCCGTCTGGGAGTGGAAAGTCGAAGGCCAGCACCAGTATCCCGTGCTGGCCGGCCTCGCCGGACAGACCGACCCTGGCCACAGCTCATTCTATGAAACCGTGACCGGCATCGACATCATCGACACCGACAGCAACGCGCTCAGCGTCTTCCCCAATCCGGTGGGCGACATCCTGCATGTTGCCTCAGCCAAGGGAATGACACGCATCGGTCTCTTCAATCTCAACGGTGTCACCGCCGGCATCGCCGAGCCCCGGGGCGCGGCCGACGCCGAAATCGACTGCTCAAGCCTCGAGAGCGGCATGTATCTGCTCGACGTCGCATTCTCCGACGGCTCGCACGCCGTCAAGAAAATCATCAAGAAATAACCGGTCTCCTTTTTAGAATCCACAGCAATGAATTTCCATAATATATCGCGCAGGCTCGGCGCTGCCCTGTCGGCTCTGCTGCTGGCAGGCACGCTGTCGGCCACCGCAGCCGTCAATTCAGGCAACCCCGCCCTATCCGACCTCGAGATCAGGGCCAACGGCGTCAACCTCATCAACTTCGACCCGTCCACGACATCATATTCGATCGAGGTCGAGGATGTCTCGATGATCACCCTCTCGGCCGCCCCTCAGGCCTCGGACGCCACCGTCGACATCACCGTCAACGGCCGGGCATACGACAACCACTCGCTCTCCTCGCTCGACGGCGGCGAGAACGTAATCGTCTACACCGTGAAGTCGGCCGGCTCCGAACGCGCCTACACCATCAACGTCAAGACACCCCTCGTGGTGCGCTCGGAGCATTTCAGCTGGAAGAACGCCACGATTTACTTCGTCATCACCGACCGCTTCTACAACGGCGACACCTCCAACGACAAGAGCTACCACCGCCAGCGCGGCGGCAATCTCCCCGACTACGCCACATTCCACGGCGGCGACATCAAGGGTCTGACACAGAAGCTCGACTACCTCGACAAACTCGGCGTCAACGCCATCTGGATCACCGCCCCCTACGAGCAGATGCACGGCTGGACGGGCGGCAAGAACGACCAGTTCCCCCACTATGCCTTCCATGGATACTATGCCCTCGACTGGACATACATAGACCGCAACATGGGCACCGTCGAGGAGTTCCGCGAGTTCGTCACCGAGGCCCATAGGCGCGGCATACGCGTGGTGATGGACATCGTACTCAACCACACAGGCTACTGCACCCTCGACGACTGCGTCGATTATGACTTCGGCAACTTCAACGGCACGCCCACGGCCGGCTGGATGCCCTCGAGCGGCAAATACACCATGTGGAGCACTGACAACGCCGTGTCGTTCAACGCCGACAGCCAGGGCAAGTGGGGCAACTGGTGGAGCCAGTGGGTGCGCGCCTTCGGCGACCGCAGCTGGGCCGCCGGCGCCGGTTTCGCGCCCGCCGGCGGCGACAACTACACCCAGAGCCTTGCGGGACTCCCCGACGTGGTGACCGAGAAGACGGCGTCGGTTGCAATCCCTCCATTCCTGAAGATGAAATGGCAGCAGGAAAACAGCGGCGACTATCTCGACTACCGCCTACCCAACCTTGACTCATGGCGCTGCGACAACGCCGGCTCGCCCGCCGACTACATCATCCACTGGCTCGCCGGATGGGTCGAGGAGTTCGGTATCGACGGCTTCCGCTGCGACACGGCCAAGCACCTCGAGCTCTCCCGCTGGAAGCAGCTCAAGGAGGCCTGCAACGCGGCCCTGACCGCATGGCGCAACAGCTCGCGCGCCGACAGCTACGCAAAGGGCTGGACCGACGCCTTCTGGATGACGGGCGAGTGCTTCGGTTGGGAGCACGGCGACACGGGATATTTCACCCAAGGCGGCTTCGACTCGATGATCAACTTCGCCTTCAATTCGGCGGAGGGCAGCACCGGACGCACGCCGAGCACCGGCGACTGGGAATATTACTCCAACTTCTGCAACGGCTCTAACGGCCGGCAGGTGCTCAACTACGTCAGCTCGCACGACACGGGCCTCCACCGCCTCGGCGACCAGAAGAAGGTGGCCACGATGCTGCTGCTCTGCCCCGGCGGCGCGCAGATCTATTATGGCGACGAGACCTCGCGCCCGATGATGAGCGGCTGCGGCGACCAGTCGATGGCCACGCGCTCCGACTTCAACTGGGATGCCGTCGACAACGCCGACAATCTCCACTGGCAGAAGATCGGCCAGTTCCGCCGCCGCAATCCCGCCGTGGGCGGAGGCCGGCAGACCAACCTTGGCGGCGACACGTACGCCCGCACGTTCACCGACGGCGACTATTCGAACGCCGTAGTAATCAAGCTCAACACCCAGGCCGGACGGAGCTACACGGTGAACGTCGGCTCGGCATTCGCCGAGGGCGCCAAGGTGATGGACGGCTATAACACTCAGAACTCGGCCACCGTCTCCGCCGGCAAGGTGACGATGACGGCCTCCGGACCCGTGCTGCTCATCGAGCCTTTCGGCCAGATCGGCCAGATCACTCCGCCGACTCCCCAGGCACCGACCGTCACGGCCGACCCTGCTTCGGGCGCGACTTTCAGCTCGACGCTCACTGTGAAGCTCACCAACAGCGACGGCAGCCAGATCCGCTATTCGCTCGACGGCCCGGCCACAGCCTCGTCGGCGCTCTACACGGCTCCCATCACGCTCGACAAGACGACGACCGTCCACACCTACACAGCCAACGCCAACGGCCACCGCAACCAGAGCTTCACCTACACGAAGACCGACACGCCACCGGTTCCGCCGGTGCCCGACAACACCATCTATTTCGACAACTCGTCGGCCAACTGGAGCACGGTCAAGGTGCACTACTGGGGCGGCACAGAGGCCTCCTCATGGCCCGGGAAGGACATGCAGCCCGTCGGTAATAATGTCTTTTCATTCACCTGCCCGGAGGGTACGACCGGCCTTGTGTTCAACAACGGCAACGGCAAGCAGACCGCTGACTTAAACTTCGTTTCCGGACACATCTACAACATAGAAGGCGATCAGGGCGAATACTGATCTCCCCACATCCTGAACTCACTTCGCATAATGCCAGAGGCCGTCACGACACGGCCCCTGGCATTAATCTTCCCATTGTCATCGACGCAGGATAACTCAATATGGAGTCAGGAGAGCAGGAGGGAGGAGAGGAGGGTGTAGAAATCTTCCTCGGAGTCGCGGCCGAGCCGCAGCGCGGTGTCGCTGATGCGCGGCTCTCAACGTGGTGTGCACCTCGGTGCCTTACTGCCGCCGAGACGAGTACAGCATCTCCTATTCGCCCGAGCGCAACCCCGACGTGAAGCTCTACGTGCCCCTCGGAATGAAGGAGGAGTTTGAAAACGCCACGGGATGGGAGAAGTTCGCGGGCAAAATCTACGAGAAGGATTTCTCTGGTATCACGGCTGCAAAGGGCCCGGACAGCCTGAAAATAACGGTGGACGGCGGTGTCGTGCGCGTTGACGGCCTCAGCGGACAGACGACCGTGGATGTGTTCGACATGCAGGGGCGCCTGATAGCATCCGAGAGAGGGTCGGAGACCCTGGAGTTCGCCTGCCCGCCCGGCAATTACATCGTCAAAGCAGGCGCAGCGGCTTGTAAAATAAATATAAAATAAGTTCGTCCGCGGGCTAATCCGGGGATTTATGAGTAACTTTGTCATAGAAAAACAAAGTGGTTTACTATGTCGATTTTTCGAGTTATACTGTGCATAATTTTTCCACCGCTGGCGGTTCTTGACCGGGGCTGCGGGAGTGTGATACTTGTTTTTCTGCTGACGCTCTGCGGCTGGGTTCCGGGGGTTATCGGCGCAATACTGCTGAACCGGCAATGAGGGGGCTTCTGATTCTTCTGATGGCGGTTCTGCCGCTGGCGGCGCCGGGGAGCAATCCTCTGGAGACTCGCTTCCACAACGAGGCGACGGACACGGCGCGGCTCAACTCTCTTCTCGTCGAGGGAGAGCGGACGCTCGGTACGGGAGCCGACGCGGGAACGCGGGTGGCATTTTTCGCCAGGAAATTCCTGGGGACGCCCTATGTGGCGCACACTCTGGAGGCTCCGGATGGCGAGGGGGAGGCTCTGACAGTGAATCTGGACGAGCTCGACTGCACGACTTTCGCGGAGACGGCGGCGGCGCTTGCGGTGACTCTTGGGGAGGGTCGGACGTCGTGGCGCGACTTTCTGTACAATCTGCGGAGGCTGCGCTACCGCAACGGGGAGGTTAACGGCTATGCCTCGCGTCTGCACTACATAGCGGACTGGGGGACGGACAACATCCACAAGGGAACTCTGTCGGACGCGACTCTGCTGATGCCTCGGAACGCATGGATCGTGCGGTCGATAGACTATATGACGCGGCACCGGGAGGCCTACCCTGCCCTGGCGGACTCGGCGCAGTACGAGCGCATGCGTAAAATCGAATACGGCTACCGCAACCACCGTTTTCCGTATCTGCGGACGGGCGATCTGTCGGACAAGAAGATTCTCGGGGCGCTGCGGGAGGGGGACATTCTCGCTTTCGTGTCGGGGATGAAGGACCTGGACGTGACGCACATGGGTATTCTTGTCCGCGAGGGAGGGGAATGGCACGTGTTGCACGCCTCGCAGTCGGCGGGGAAGGTCGTTGTCTCGGAGCTGCCGCTGAAGGATTTCCTAAAGCGGAACCATCAGTGGACGGGGGTGAGGGTGTTTCGAGTGAAGAGTTGAGAGCCCGGGGTATAAGATTTATAAGATTTATAAGATTTATAAGATTTATAAGATTTATAAGTCTTATAGTTGTAGCCCCGGGGCCCGGTGACGGGCCCCGGGGTGAGATTAGATTATGAGCATTGCGTCGCCGTAGGCGCCGAAGCGGTATTTTTCGGAGATTGCCTCGTCGTATGCGTTCATCACGTTCCTGTATCCGCCGAATGCGGCCACCATCATGAGCATGGTGGAGTACGGCATGTGGAAGTTGGTGAGGAGCTGGGTGCAGACGTTGAAGTCGTAGGGGGGGAAGATGAATTTGTTGGTCCAGCCGTCGTAGGTCTTCATGTGTCCGCCCATGCTCTCGGCGGAGGAGACGGCGCGGAGGACTGATGTGCCGATTGCGCAGACGCGGCGTCCTTCGTCCTTGGCGGCGTTTACGGTGTCGACGAGCTGCTGGTCGGCGAGCATCTGCTCGGAGTCCATGCGGTGCTTGGTGAGGTCCTCGACGTCGATTTCGCGGAAGACGCCGAGTCCGCTGTGGATGGTGATGTTAGCTCGCTTTATGCCCTTGATTTCGAGGCGTGTGAGGAGTTCGCGGGAGAAGTGGAGTCCGGCACCGGGGGCAACGACGGCACCTTCGACCTCGGCGAAGATGCACTGATAGTCCTCGAGGTCGCAGGGCTCGGGCTCGCGCCTGATATACGGGGGGAGAGGGGTGTGACCGAGGGCGTAGAGGGCGGCCTTGAACTCGTCGTGGGGGCCGTCGTAGAGGAAGCGGAGGGTGCGCCCGCGGGAGGTTGTGTTGTCGATGACTTCTGCCACGAGGGAGTCGTCGTCGCCGAAGTAGAGTTTGTTTCCGATTCGGATTTTGCGTGCGGGCTCGACGAGTACGTCCCAGAACTTGTTTTCGGCGGAGAGCTCGCGGAGGAGGAAGACCTCGATGCGGGCGCCGGTTTTTTCCTTGTTACCGTAAAGCAGGGCCGGGAACACGCGTGTGTTGTTGAAGATCATCACGTCGTCCTCGTCGAAGAAGTCGATAATCTCGTTGAAGATGTGGTGAGAGATTTCGCCGGTCTGACGGTTCACGACCATCAGGCGCGCCTTGTCGCGCTCGGGCAGGGGATGGTCGGCGATGAGCGTCTGAGGCAGGTCGAAGTTGAATTGTGATAGTTTCATTTCTTGGTTTACGGTTTATTCGGGGTGAGGGGAGAGATAAGGTTAAGAGAGTGAAATTTATTCGTTTTCAGGCATCTCGATTTCGACGCAGCGTATTAGTTCGGCCACCTGCTGGGGGGAGAGGCAGTCGTCGACGGAGACGGAGCCGACGCGAGTGCGGCGGAGAGCTGCGAGGTGAGCTCCGGAGTGTAGGGCGAGGCCGATGTCGCGGGCGAGGGCGCGGATGTAGGTGCCCTTGCTGCACACTACGCGGATTGTGATTTCGGTGGGAGCGAATTCGAGGAGTTCGATTTCGTCGATTACGAGTACTTTGGGCTTGAGTTCGACGTCTTCGCCGTTGCGGACGTATTCGTATGCGCGGCGCCCCTCGACCTTGCAGGCGGAATATGCCGGGGGGACCTGTTCGATGCGTCCGCGGAAGCTGGCGAGGGCCTCCTCGACGAGGGGGCGTGTGATGTGGTCGGTGGGGAATGTTGCGTCGATTTCGGTCTCGCGGTCGAAGGATGGAGTGGTTGCTCCGAGGGCTATTGTGGCGACGTATTCTTTGGTTCCGGCCTGGAGCTCCTCGATGCGCTTGGTTGCGCGCCCGGTGCAGACGATAATTACGCCAGTGGCGAGGGGGTCGAGGGTTCCGGCGTGGCCGACTTTGATTTTGCGCATATGGAGACGGCGGGAGAGGGCCCCGCGGACGCGCTTGACGGCGTCGAAGGAGGTCCAGCCCAGGGGCTTGTCGATGTAGAGAAGTTCGCCGGAGAGGAAGTTCACTGGGATATAAGAATTATAGGAGTTATAAGAATTATGAGATTTATGAGATTTATGAGATTTATAAGTTTTATAAGTTTTATAAGATTTATAAGTTTTATACGATTTACGTTAGAATAGGCCGTAGTTTTTGGCGATGCAGATGAGGCCTACGATGAGGCAGTAGATGGCGAACCAGACGAGTTTTCCTTTGCGGACTATTGCGAGCATCCACTTGCAGGCGGCGCAGCCTACGAGGAAGGATGCGAGGAATCCTACGAGGAGGGGTGCCCAGCCTATGGCGGTGTCGGGGGCTCCGGCGGCAGCTGCGGCGGCCTCGGAGCCGAGGATGTCCTTGAGCTGGAGGAGGGCTTCTCCGAGGATGGGGATGATTACCATGAGGAAGGAGAAGCGTGCGACTTCCTCGCGCTTGTCGCCGAGGATGATACCTGTGGCGATGGTGGTGCCGGAGCGGGAGAGGCCTGGGAGGATGGCGACGGCCTGGGCGCAGCCGATGATGAAGGCGTCGCGGTAGGTGATGTCGCGGGGGGTGTAGGGTCTGAGGGCTCCGGGGGCGGTCTCGTCGAGGGGCCGGGTGCGGTAGAAGTAGGCGAAGGTGAGGAGTCCGGCGGTGATGAGGAGGCACCAGCCTACGACGCTGAGGCCCTGGCCGAAGAGGTATTCTTCGATGGCGTCCTTGAAGCAGAGGCCGACGATGAGGATGGGGATGCAGGATACGAGGATGCGGCAGACGTACCAGAAGGCGGCGTCGCGGCGGAAGGTGAAGAAGCTGACGATCATGGGCCGGAGTTCGTGCCAGAGGACCACGACGGTGCTGAGGACGGTGGCGGCGTGGAGGATGATGTCGAACTCGAGGCTTTCGGCGCCGTCGAGGCGGAGGCCGAGAATCTGGCGAAAGATTTCGAGGTGGCCCGAGGAGCTGACGGGCAGGTATTCGGCAAGGCCCTGGACGATGCCGAGAATGAGGGCTGTGATAATGTCCACTGCGGAAAGTGAGAGAGAGGGGGGTTACTTGGGTTTACGGGCTCCGAAGGAGCAGATGATGGCGGCGGCCATACCGGCGAAGCCGAGGAAGGCGACGGCGGGGCCGACGACGATGCGGCGTGTGCTGAAGATGTCGGGGTTGAAGGTGCCGTCGGCGCCGTTAGCGGGGCCGAGCATGAGTAGGAATCCGACGACAATCATCGCGCCGGCGAGGGCCATGGCGATGAAGTTGCGGCGTCCGAGGGGTTTTTCGTCGGCGGACTCGCGCCGGAGGGTTTCTTCGTCTTTTTTCATTATTTGAGGAACATTTCGTCGTAGGATGTGCGGAGCTGGCGGGACGTGGCGAAGAGGGATGCCGCGGCGCAGAGGAGGACGCCGAGGAGGGTGACTCCGGCGAATACTGCGGGCATGACGGTGGGCCAGGGCAAGGCTCCGGCCACGAGGGCGGGCTCGGCCTCTCCGGCCCAGAAGCGGAGGGCGGCGAGGACGGCGCAGGCGGCGAGGCCGGCGACGAGGCCGTTGCGGCATCCGGCGAGCACGAAGGGGCGGCGGATGAAGCCGGCGGTGGCGCCCACCAGGCGCATGGTGTGGATTATGAATCGCCGGGAGTAGATTGAGAGGCTCACGGTGTTGTTGATGAGCACGAAGGAGATGAAGAGGAGGACGGCGGCGACGGCGAGGAGTACGGCGGTGACGCGGCGGAAGGTGGTGTCGACGCCGCGGATGACGTCGGCCTCGGTGATGATTTCGGCGACGCCGGGAATGGTGCGGGCCTCGAGGACAATGGAGGCGATGCTGTCGATGTTGGCGTAGGCGGGGCGGACGCGGACGTCGAACTCGCTGCTGTAGGGGTTGATTTCGACGAGCTCGGAGATGTCCTCGCCGAGGAGGCGGCTTTCGGCGGCCATGATGTCGTCGGCGGAGGAAAAGACGTAGCTTTCGACGTAGGGGGCGCCGGAGAGGATTTTTTTTGCGGTGTTGAGGGATGCCTCGGGGACGTCGCGGTCCATCTTGACGATGAAGCCGAGGTTTCGGCGGACGTCGTCGGTGAGGGCGCGGCCTGTGAGGGCTGTGAGGGCTACTATGCCGAGGAGGAGCAACACGAGGGCTACGCTGACCACTGATGTGACCTGCGAGCCGAAGGTGGAGATGCGTTTGGAGCGGTTTTGACTCATTTTTGTACGCCGGTGGGCCCGACACGCGCACGGCGAGGGGCCGGGGATTCCTAAATTCGTGCAAAAATAGGGAAAAAGCCTTGGTTTTCCAAGGGTTTTTAGTTAAGAATGTGGAAAATCGCCCCCGCAGGGGGGGGATTTTCC
>ERZ808037.114-NODE-114-length-84762-cov-12.697420_pt1 | contig 84762 bp, 84 predicted proteins | sample MGYA00380190_ERZ808037 | MGnify/ENA primary metagenome ERZ808037 (study PRJEB31490, sample SAMN06133399) | mouse gut metagenome | isolation source: J9 | host: mice | place: China: Chengdu | collected 2015-05 ... | reverse complement strand
GCCCCGCCCCCTCATCCGCCCCCTTCGGGGGCACCTTCCCCCCGGAGGGTGGAAGGCTTGCCCTGCGGGGGACGGGGGGTTAAAACGCCGGCAGAACCTCCACCAGCAGCAGCAGCACGGGGGCGGCGAAGGTGGTGGAGTCGAACCGGTCCAGCATTCCGCCGTGGCCGGGCAGGAGGGTGCCGTAGTCCTTCACGCCATACTGCCGCTTAATGAGGGAAAAGGACAGGTCGCCAATCTCCGTGACGGCGCTGCCCAGAAGGCCGTAGAGGGCCATCCGGGGCAGCATGACCTCCACGCCGCCGAACCGCCCCACCAGCCAGCCATAGAGCAGCATACACAGGCAGCCGGTAACGATTCCGCCGATGTAGCCCTCCAGGGACTTGTTGGGGCTCACCTGGGTGATACCCCGGTGTTTTCCCAGGAAAACGCCGAAGAAATAGGCCCCGATATCGGTGGTAAAGGCGCAGATCACGGGGAGAAGGACCAAAAACCGGCCGTTTTCAAAGTGCTTCAGCTGCACCAGGGCGGACAGGAACAGAGGGATGCCCACGCCGCCGAACAGGCAGACCAGGATATGTTCAAATTTGATCTCCCCCCCGGTGCCGTACCGCCGCAGGGCGGGGAGAAACAGGGCCGCCATCAGCAGGATGGCCACCGCCCGGGCGGTCCAGCTGCCGTACCCCGCCCCATGGCCCAGGGGAATGAGGGCGGCGGCGATGGCGGTAAAGGCATACATGCCGTTGTGGTGGGCCACCTGGGTGGCCCGCAGCAGCTCGAAGGAGGCCATGGCCGCAATGGCGGCCGCCACCACCGCCAGCCCCAGGGGGGGCAGCAGGAACAGGGCCGCCAGAAAGGCCGGGCCCAGGGCCAGGCCCACAACGATGCGAGTTACCAAATTACACACCTCCAAACCGGCGGTCCCGGTTTTGATAGGACGCGATGGCCCGGTGGAGCTCCTCCCTGGAGAAGTCGGGCCAGAGCACATCGGTAATGTAGAACTCCGAATAGGCAGCCTGCCACAGCAGGAAGTTGGACAGGCGCAGCTCTCCGCTGGTGCGGATAATCAGCTCGGGGTCGGGGACGCCCCTGGAGTAGAGGTAGCCGCTCAGCTGGTCCGCATTCAGGTGGTTGGGGTCGGCCCTCCCGTCGATGCAGTCCCGGGCAAAGGCCTGGGCCGCCCGGACCAGCTCGTCCCGGCCGCCGTAGTTCAGGCAGATGTTCACCTGACAGCCCTCGTAGTGCCGGGATATCTCCCGGGTGCGCTGGCACAGCTCCCGCAGCTCCGGGGTCAGAGGGGACAGGTCACCGAAAAACTCCATCTTCACCCTGTCCCGCTCCATCTGGCCGATGGCCTCCAGCAGGTATTTTTTCAGCAGCCCCATAATGGCCCCCACTTCCTCCTCCGGCCGCTTCCAGTTCTCGGAGGAGAAGGCGTAGACGGTGAGGTAGTCCAGGCCGATGTCCTTGCAGTAGGTGGCGATGGTGCGGAAGGTCTCCGCCCCGGCGGCGTGGCCCGCCGTGCGGGGCAGGCCCCGCTTTTTCGCCCAGCGGCCGTTGCCGTCCATGATGATGGCGATGTGCCGGGGCAGACGGGTGAAATCCACCTCCCCCTGCGCCGGTTGGGTTGTTTTCCTAAAAAGGGCCATCATGGGTCGCTCCTTTTATGTTTTCTTCCGGGAAATATACTTGTTGCAGGGAGCGGCCCTCGGGCTGCCCTGCTGATAAATGGGGCGGCACGGAGGCCGCCCCCTACTCTATTTATCCAGCTTTTCGGTCACAATACCCAGCGCCTCCAGCTTTGCCCTGGTGGTTCTGATCTGGTATTCAATTTCGTTGTCCCGGTCCGCTGCCGTTTTGATCCGCTGAAGATCCACGTATTTGTCCATCAGCGCGGTTGCCTGTTCCTTTTCGGTCATAACCTCATCCATCCCTTTCACCTCCTGTCTGGAGCTGATTTATACCGCCATAAGCTCCTTTTCCTTCTTGGCAGTGAGATCGTCAATGTCCTTGCAGCGCTTGTCGGTCAGGTCCTGGAGCTCCTTCTCCAGCTTCTTCTGGTCGTCCTCGGTGAGCTCGGACTTTTTGGTCTTCTTCTTGATGTCGTCCATGGCGTCCCGGCGGATGTTCCGCAGGGCCACCTTGCCCTCCTCGCCGTATTTGCGCACCTGCTTGGTCAGCTCCTTGCGCCGCTCCTCGGTGAGCTGGGGGAAGGCCAGGCGGATTACCCGGCCGTCGTTCTGGGGGTTGATCCCTAAGTCGGAGGTCTGGATGGCCTTCTCGATGACCTTCAGCAGGGACATGTCGTAGGGCTGGACGGTGAGGGTGCGGGGGTCGGGGGAACCGATGTTGGCCACCTGGTTCAGAGGGGTGGGGGCGCCGTAGTACTCCACCGTGATCCGGTCCAGCACGCCGGCGTTGGCCCGGCCCGCCCGGACGGCGGCAAAATTGCTCTTGACCACCTCGATGGTCTTCTGCATCTTCTCGTCATAGGTTACGATTTCAGGGCTCATGGTTGGTACTTCCTTTCTGTTATTCTACGATGGTCCCGATTTTCTCCCCCATTACGGCCCGGATGATGTTCTCCGGGTCCTTGAGGGCAAAGAGGAGGACGGGTATCTTGTTGTCCATGGACAGGGAGGTGGCGGTGGTATCCATCACTGCCAGATGCTGGGCCAACACCTCGTCGTAGCTGATTTTGCTGTATTTGGTGGCGCTGGGGTCCTTCTTGGGGTCGGCGGAGTAGACGCCGTCGATGTTCTTGGCCAGGAGGATTACATCGGCGTCGATCTCGGCGGCCCGGAGCACGGCGGCGGTGTCGGTGGAGAAGAAGGGGTTTCCCGTGCCGCAGCCGAAGATGACCACCCGGCCCTTCTCCAGGTGGCGGATGGCCTTGGAGCGGATGTAGGGCTCGGCCACGGCCTGCATGGCGATGGCGGTCTGCACCCGGACCTCCACCCCCTTCTGCTCCAGCACGTCGGCCACAGCCAGGGCGTTGATGGAGGTGGCCAGCATCCCCATGTGGTCGGCCCGGACCCGCTCCATGGCGTCGCCGCCGTCCTTCACGCCCCGCCAGAAGTTGCCGCCGCCTACCACAACGCCGACCTGCACCCCCAGCTCCACACAGCGTTTGACCGCGTCGCACACCTGGCCGATTACCTTGAAGTCCAGTCCTCTGGACGCCTCGCCCGCCAGGGCCTCGCCGCTGATCTTCAGCAGAACTCGTTTGAATTTGGGCTGCTCCATGTATTTACCACTCCTGTCTTTTTTCTTACGCTTATTTTAATATATTTTTTACCGTTTGCATAGAGGGTAAGACAAAGTTTTTCAAATTGTCCATAAATTGCCCGGCGCCTGACACGCTTGTCTCATAAATTTCGAAAAACTGCCGCATGTAGGGCAAGGGCTCAGCCCTTGCCTGCCCTTCCCCTGCCTTTACCTTATTCTGATTCCGTTTTATCCCCTTACGGGGATAGGCAGGGGTAGAACCCCTGCCCTACAGGACGCACCGGCCGGATTTCCAGAGGCTTTCCATATTTATGAGACAGGCGTGCGACTCCTGAAATTGGGGGTTGCATTCTCTCGCCGGATGCGGTATAATGCAAAGCGACAACTGGATACGATGTCTTCAGGGCGGGGTGAAACTCCCCACTGGCGGTAAAGTCCGCGACCGGACACGGCAACGTGTCCGCTGACCCGGTGAAACTCCGGGACCAACGGTGACGAAAATTCCGGCTTGCCCAGCGCCGCAGGCGCTGGTGCATACCGAACTTTTCCTAGTCCGGATGGAAGAAGATGTGTGTTTAAACAACACGCGCCGTTTCGGCGTGCGTCAGCGCACCTCCTTGTTTGTTTTGACACCTGGAAGACACGTCTCTTCCAGCGGTCAAATACAAAAAAGGAGTGTTTTTTATGTCCGCACCCACGATTTCTCAGTCCTCCTCCCGATCCAAAATGGATACCAAGACTATGGTCAGTCTGGCCACCCTTACGGCCGTCGCCTACATCGTCATGCTGTTATCCAAGCTGATGCCCTCCGTCATGTTTTTGGACTTCGACTTTAAAGATGTGGTCATCTGTATCGGCGGTTTCACCTTTGGCCCACTGGCTGCCGCTATGATCTCCATTGTAGTCGCCTTCATTGAAATGATTACCATCAGCCACACCGGCGGCTGGGGTTTTCTGATGAACATGCTGGCCACCGCTTCCTTCTGCTGTACAGCCTCCTTCGTGTACAAGAAAAAACACACCAAAGGCGGTGCTGTGCTGGGCCTGAGCCTGGGCGTAGCCTGCCTGGTCGTCGTAATGCTGTTGTGGAATTATCTGGTCACCCCCATTTACATGGGCTATCCACGGGAGACGGTAGCCGCCATGCTGCCCACCCTGTTTCTCCCCTTCAATCTGGCCAAAGGCGGCATGAATATGGCCGCCACCCTGCTGCTTTACAAGCCGGTGGTGACCGCTCTGCGCAAGTCTGGACTGGTGCCCCCCTCTCAGAGCGCCGAGAGTAAAAAGCTCAACCTTGGCTTCCTGCTGTTCTCCCTGGCCCTGCTGGCCACCTTCGTAACCTTCGCCCTGGTGCTGGCCGGAGTGATCTGATCCAAACAGACCAAAACAGAGCGCCGCCCGGTTGGGCGGCGCTGAAATTATATCCTGGCCGAATCGGGCACAAACAGCAGCCGGCGATAGAAGCAGACGACACATCAAATTTCCCCCGGCTGCTCATGCTCTTTTCGCACCAGAATATTCCAAAATGTCACCACGCCCATCCATCCCAGGCCGGTGGCCAGGGCCACGGCGGGCAGGCCCATCCCGGGCGCCAGCAGGGCGGACAGCACCACCCGCAGGGAGATATGTCCTGTGGCGCCAATGACCGGGATATTCACCCGTCCCCTCCCCCGGAAGTAGCCGGCCAGCCCGCTGCCCAAAAAGTTAAAGATGTAAAAGCAGGCCACCAGCCGGAGGTAGCCCACAGCGGGCTCCAGGCTGGAGCTGCTGCCGGCGGGCAGCACCAGTCTGAGGCAGGGCTCCGCCCCCAGCACCATCACCAGGGACATAAAGGCCCCGAACGCCAGCAGCAGCTTCTGTCCCTGCCGGAAGCCCTGCCGGACCCGGCCGTACTCCCCTGCCCCGGTATTCTGGCCCACAAAGACGGCCACCGCCGCCGCGCCGCTGTCACCGAAGGAGTTGGCAAAGCCCTCCACCCTCGTAGCGGCGGTAAAGGCGTTGATGGCGTCCTCCCCCAGGGCGTTTACCGTCCCCTGGACCAGCAGCTTGCCGATGTACAGATTGCACATGTGGAGGGCGGTGACAAAGCTGAAGCGGGCGGTGCGCCGGAGCAGGGGCCGGTCCATCACCATGTCCGCCCGGTGGAATATCAGCTCCGGGAAGCGCAGCCTCAGATAGAGGGCGCACAGCCCGGCGGCCAGGGCCTGGGCCAGGACGGTGGCCAAGGCGGCCCCCGCCACCCCCAGCTTCAGCCCGGCCACAAATACCAGGTCCAGGACCAGGTTGACCCCCATGGACAGGGCCAGGAAAAAGAGGGCCGCCCGGGTGTTGCCCACCGCCCGCAGCACCCCAGAGGACAGGTGGTAGGCGAAGGCGGCGGGGAAGCCCAGAAAGATGATTTGCAGGTAGTCCATGGCGTAGGCGGCCACGCTGTCCGGGGTGTGGAGCAGCGCCAGCAGACCCGGCAGCGCCAGCAGGCCCAGCCCGGTCAAAGCCGCCGACACCCCCGCGCCAAAGAGGCCGGAGAGGTAGAACCCCCGGCGGAAGGACCCGCCGTCCTCTGCCCCGTAAAACTGGGACAGCAGGGCGCCCACCCCGTCACAGCCCCCGCTGATGAGAAAGAGAAACAGATTCATCACCGACCCGGACACGCCCACCGCTCCGAAGGCGCTCTCCCCTACAAAGCGGCCCACAATCACCGCGTCCACCGTGTTGTACAGCTGCTGCAGGATATTCCCCGCCAGCAGCGGAGCAGACAGAAAGATCAGCTGCCGGCCGATGGGACCCCGGGTCAGCTGCTGTGACTTGGCCATAGGCTCTCCCCCCTTGGTTCCAGTATAGCGGGAAAAACTTCCTATGTAAAATGCCGTTTTCTCCGTTATAATATAATGAGATCATTATATTTTGAGCCGCTCCATTTTGGCCGTTTCCCCGCCCGGCTGTCCCGATTCCTGTTTAAAAATGCAAAACTTACGCCGCTGTGGAAGAATCTGCCCCCCTGCCCCTTAGCTTTGTTAGTATTTCCCCTTGCGCACCCGCCCTTCCTGTGCTATACTCTCCAAAACTGGTTATTCTTCTCGGTATAGGAGGTATTACCCATGTATTTAGAGGAATATCGCAAGGCCCGGCAGGCCGGTATGAAGGAGGCCAAACGCTCTCAAAGCAGGGGCTGTTCCCCCTATCTGCCTGTGCTGGACGAGATCCTGGCTGTGGAGACCACCTGCGGCGAGGCGGACCTGGGCGTGGTGGAAATTCCCATTGAGCTCATTGTGGGCACCCGCTCCGCCGGACGGAGCCAGGCCTTCTCCCACTCCTTCCTCCCCCTGATGGAGGAGGACTCGGAGTTCTGCCACAAGTGGACCGCCCTGTGCAAGGCCCACATGGACTCCGGCATCACCGACCCCATCAAGGCCTATGAGTATATGCACACCTTTTACGTTGTGGAGGGCCACAAGCGGGTGAGCGTTCTGCGCTGGTTCGGCGCGGTGAGCATCCCCGCCGAGGTCACCCGCATCCTGCCCGCAAAAGACGGCTCCAAGGCCAGCAACATCTATTACGAATATGTGGACTTCTACAATCTGTCCAAGATCAACAACCTGTGGTTCAGCGGAACGGGCCGGTTTGCCCGCCTTCAGGAGGCGGTGGGAAAGGCCCCGGACCAAGTCTGGACGGAGGAGGAGCGCCGGAAGTTCTACAGCTTCTACGCCCGCTTCGCCGCCCTCTACGGGGACAAGGACGCCAAGGAGCTGTCCACCCGCCTTACGGTGGCCGATGCCATGCTCCTCTATCTGGAGTTCTTCGGCTACGACCAGGTGAAGACCTTTACCCAAACCGACCTGAAGGACGGCTTCCTCCAGCTCCACAAGGCATTTTCCGTGAAAAAAAATCAGGGCCTCAAGCCGCTGAAAGGATTGCTGAGTCGATGAGGATTTTGGCGTTGTCCGACCAGGAGTCGCCCTGGCTTTGGGATTATCTGGACCGGCGCCGCCTGGAGGGGGTCGACCTGATCCTCTCCTGCGGCGACTTGGACCCCCGGTATCTGTCCTTTATTGTCACCTTTGCCCACGCGCCGGTGCTCTATGTCCACGGCAACCACGACGACCGGTACGCCGATGTGCCCCCGGAGGGCTGCATCTGCGTGGAGGACAAGCTGTACACCTACCAGGGCGTCCGCATCCTGGGCCTGGGGGGCTGTATGCGCTACAAGCAGAGTGGCGGCCACCAGTACACCCAGCGGCAGATGGACCGCCGGGTGCGCAAACGCCGGCTGGACCTGTACCGCAAGGGCGGGTTTGACATCCTGCTCTCCCACGCCCCCGCCCTGGGTCTCAATGATGGCGAGGACCTGTGTCACACCGGCTTCGACGCCTTCAACGGCCTGATGGACAAATACAAGCCCCGCTACTTTGTCCACGGACACATTCACATGACCTACGGCCAGGACATCCCACGGCTGTCCTCCTACGGGGACACCCAGGTCATCAACGCCTATGAAAGCTATACCTTTGACTATTAAAGCACCCGGATTCTCTGCACGAGAATCCGGGTGTTTTCTGTCAGTCCGACAGAATGCCATCCACCAGAAAGCGTATCTGGCTGATTTCTTCCTGCATTTGACGATATTCCCGCTCCTGCTCCGGGTCTTCCAGGTTCCACTGGACATCGCTGGCGTAATTCATGCTGTAGGTGCCTCCTGCTGTGGAGAACAGGTACCGGCAGGCTATCGGAGAAATCTCATCCAACTCTTCGGGCGTCATGGGTCTGTCATAGGACCTGTCCACATAGAACAGCGCCCCTCCCCATTCCGGGTTTTTTTCCAGGACGGACCTGGCGTAGACCCTGCACCAGGATTCACCCTCATCCTTCTCCACCTCATAACGCCCCTTCCAGCTGTCCGGGAGAATGAGCGTCAGGCCAATGCCGGGCAGCTCAATGGTCTCCTGTTCTACCGGGACCTCCCGGCTGAAGGCCAGTGCCCCCACAGTAAAGCTGGCGGCCATCAGGGCCAGCACCGCCGCCGCGGCCAGAAACCGGCGGAAGCCCCCGATTCCAGCCTGTCTGTAAACTTTTCTCTTTTCCATCGCTAGATACCTCTCTTCCCAAATCACACAGCTAATGCACCGGAATACCATCTACAAGAAAACGAATCTGGTCAATTTCAGCCCGCATCTGACGGAATACCTGTTCCTGTTCCGGATCGCTGGGGTCCCACTGGACATCTCCGGCATAGGAGATAACATAAGTCGCGTCCGGTGTGGAAAAGAAATGCCAGTTGGAGGCAGGGGTAAGCTCGTCGATCTCCTTTTGGCTCAGAGGGTAATCATACTCCTTATACACCCCGAACAGGAGCCCAGCCTCAGCCCACTCCCCCTCCTGCTCATAGATCGACTTGACATAGACATCGCACCCCAGCGTATCCTCATCCATGACAACTCTGTAACGTCCTTTCCAGCTGTCCGGCAGGACAAGCTTCAGCCCAACGCCGGGCAGCTCAATGGTCTCCTGTTCTACCGGGACCTCCCGGCTGAAGGCCAGCGCCCCCACGGTGAAGCTGACCGCCATCAGGGCCGCTACCACGGCCGCAGTCAGGAAGCGGCGCAGGCCCCCTCCCCTTCTGTATCGGCGGTATCTGGCCTCCTCCACCAGACGGTCATCGATGTTTCCAATCCGGTCGGCAAATTGTCTCTCGTTCATAGTTCGATCCCCTCCCTTTCCAAATAGTCCCGCAGCTTTTGACGGGTGTGGTAGAGCATGGACTTCACCTTGCTCTGAGACCAGCCGGTGCGCCGGCAGATGTGCTCGATGGAGTCGAAGTACCAGTAGCGGCGGACGAAGACCGCCCGCTTCTCCTCCCCCAGCGACCAGAGAAAGGCGTCGATGGCCGCCTCAATCCGCCGGTTCTCCAGCTCGTCCTCCACGCCGGGCCGGCCTGAGACGCACTCCCCCAGCTCCTCCAGGGAACAGACCGCCTCCGGGCTGCGTTTGGCGGCGGTGAGGTAGTCAAACCGCTTCAATGCCAGGTTGCGGGCGACGCGCCCCACAAAGGCGGAAAACCGGCTGGGCCGCTGGGGCGGGATGGCGTTCCACAGCCCCAGCCAGGTGTCGTTGACGCACTCCTCGCTGTCCTCCGGGCTGGCCAGGATGTTTTGGGCGATGTACCGGCACAACCGGCCGTATTTCACATCGGTCTCCCGGATGGCCTCCTCGGCCCGCTCCCAGTAGAGCTCTATAATCTGTCTGTCCTCCATATCAAGCCCCCCTTTCCGTGTTGAAAAGCGCTTTCACCCTATAAGTACGGTTTTTCTTAGACAGGTTGCAAATTAAAAAGGACGGACGGCAAATGCCGTCCGCCCCTGGGGGACTTGTGTCAATCAGGCCTTCAGCTTGAAACGCCTGGTCTGCTCCTCCATCCGCTGCACCTGGTTAAAGAGCTCGGCGCTGACGGCGGCCGACTCCTCGCTGCTGGCGGAGTTGCTCTGGACCACGGAGGAAATCTGGCCGATGCCCTCGGTCACCTGGGCGATGGACTCGGCGTCGTTCTTCACCGCCTCCACGATGGCGCCGATGGCCGTGTTGGACTGCATCACCAGCTCCAGGGTCCGGCTCAGGGTGGCGGACACCTCGCTGACAATGCGGCTGCCCCGGCCGGTGGCCTGGACGGAGTTCTCAATAAGGCCCTTGGTGGCCTTGGCGGCCTCGTCGGACTTGGAGGCCAGATTACGCACCTCGTCGGCCACCACGGCAAAGCCCTTGCCGGCGGCCCCCGCCCGGGCGGCCTCTACGGCGGCGTTCAGGGCCAGGATGTTGGTCTGGAAGGCGATGTCCTCGATGGTGGCGATGATCTTCTCGATCTGCTGGGAGGCCTCGGTGATGTCCTTCATGGCGGCCACCATCTGCTCCATCTGCTGGCCGCTGATGGTCACCTGCTCGCCGGTCTGGCGGGCATTGTCCTGGGCGGTGGCGGCGGTTTTCACGTTCTCAGCCGCGCTGCGGGACAGCGTATCCAGGGTGGCGTACAGCTCCTCCACGGCGCTGGCCTGCTCGGTGGCGCCCTGGGCCAGATTCTGCGCGCCGCTGGACAGGTGCTCGGCGTTGCCGGACACCTGCGTCTGGGCCTGGCAGATGCTGTTGATGGTGGAAGACAGGTTGGAGGTCAGGATGTCGATCGACTCCTCAATGGAGCGGAACTCCCCAATAAAGGCGGTGGCGGTCTTCACATTGAAGTTGCCCTTGGCCATCTGCTCCATAATCCGGTTCAGGTCCCAGATATAGCCCCGAATCAGCTCCATGGACTTCTCCAGGGTTCCGGCCAGGTCGCCCAGCTCGTCATTGGTCTGGTGGTCCAGCGCCAGGTCCAGCTTGCCCTCCTGGAGGGGCTGAACCTGCCGGGTGATGTGCAGGATGGGAGCCAGCACGTTCTTCAGCACATACACCACCAGGCTAATCAAGCAGAACAGGGCCAGCACCAGACAGACGGCGGTAATGGCTTGCATCAGCATAATGGTGGAGTGCATATCATCGGTGCTTTCCTGCGTAAGCTCGGTTGCCTTCTTGATTACCTCGTCCAGCTTGCCCACCAGGGTGCTCAGGTTGGACTGGATTGTCTCCTGATAATATTTCTGAGCCTGAGCCGGGCTGGTGCCCATCAAGGACTGCGCCTCTCCCACGGACTGGTGCAGCTGCTTGTGCAGGGGCTGGATTTCATTGCGCAGGCGCAGAATGTCTGCGTTGTCCGTGCCGGCCTCTCCGTAGATCCATTGGCCCAAAACGCACTGGGTATCATCGGTCCCGGGGAACTGGCCGCCGGCGTACAGGGCATTGCTCAGGTTCAGGGCCCAGCGGTAGTGGGCGGTCTCGGCAGACTGTGCGTTGTTCAGCAGGGCCACAGTCTGGGCGTTTCTCTCCTGCATACCCTCTACCCGCAGCAGGTTAAAGGTAGTCACGCCGCTGAACAGCAGAATGGACAGCAGCGCCGCGGCCACACGGATAAATACCGTTCTCTTAATACTTTTACGCATAGATAACATCCTCACTTCAATTTTAAAGTATCGCGTACGGCAGTGGCTCCAGTATATCACAGCACTGGACCGCATTTCAATACTTTTCTTTCAATTCCATAAAATCACTTTTGTCCGGCACACCGCCCCCCTGGGCGGCCTGCCTCTCTCAGCTGTACAGCCCGTGATACAGGGCGTACATGGCCCGGAACAGCCGGCGCTCCGTCTCCTCGTCCACATCCACAAAGCGGCAGCCGTACTCAAAATAGCCGGGCCGGCGGGCGTCGATGCGTAAAATCTGGCAGGTCAGAAACGTGCCGTCCAGCTCCAGCAGCCGGTCCACCCGCAGGTGGAGCTTATCCCCCACATCCCGGCGGGCCTGGGCGCTGAAGCACACGCCCCCCATGCCCATATTCCGGACGGTGCAGCTCTCCTCCGGGACGCCGGGCCGGCCGTCCACAGTGAAGCCGCCCGATATGCTGGTCTCAATGCGGACGTTTGCCCGGTTCTCCGCCCGGTCCACCAGGGCCAGGTTTTCCAGCTGCCACAGCTTGCCGGCGCCCATGCGGATGGTGCCCTCCATGCTCACCGCCCGGCCCGCCTTGCTGCTGTAGCCCCGGAGCGTCACCTTCATGGGCTCGTCCGAGCGGGTCATCAGGCTGCCGTCGGCCCCCGGCTCCAGCTGGGCCCGGTCGCCCCGCAGCTCCAGCAGCCTGGCCACCAGAAAAATCCGGCTGTCCCCGCTGGTAACCTCCACCCGCATGCCGGAATAGACCTCCAGGTCCTCCTTCATGGCGCGCCGGTGGGCCTCCTCCACCCGTCTCTCCTTTGGACTCTTGCGAAACGCATCAAACAGTCCCATATATCTCCCTCCAGCGTTACAGTTTTATTGCAGTTCTTCCATCCTTGCCGTGGACCAGACCACCCGGTTGCGCCCAAAACGCTTGGCGTCGTACAGCATGGTGTCCGCGATTTTCAGATAGGTGTCGTAGGAGTCATCGGGGGACGGCACCACGGTGACGCCGCCGATGCTCACGGTAACCCACGGGCCCACGGACGAGGCGTGGGGGATATGTAAATCCTCCACCGTCTGGCGGATCTTTTTCATCTGCTCACAGGCGGCCTTTGCCTCGCTGCCCACGATGATGGCCACAAACTCCTCCCCGCCGTAGCGGGCAAAATAGTCGGTGCTCCGCCGCAGGCAGCCGGTGGCCGTCCGGGCCACCTCGCAGATCACCCGGTCCCCGGCAGGATGGCCGAAGGTGTCGTTATAGACCTTGAACTTGTCGATGTCAAACATGCACAGGGAGATGGGCTGCTGGAAGCGGACGGCCTCCTGCCACTTGTTGTAGCAGTTCAGGTCGTAGCTGCGCCGGTTGGGCACCCCCGTCATGGGGTCCACCATGGACTGCTGCTCCACCTGGGTGCGGTAGCGGTAGAGCTTGACATGGGTATGAACCCTGGCCCTGACGATGGGGGGATGGTAGGGCTTGGTGATGTAGTCCACCGCCCCCAGCACCAGGCCCCGCTCCTCATACTCCGCGTCCCGCAGGCTGGTAATGAGAATCACCGGCACGTGCTCGGTGACCACCTCCTCCTGCATCTTCCGCAGCAGATCGAAGCCGTCCATCCCCGGCATGATTACGTCCAGCAGCACCAGCGAAAAATTCCCCACCCGGGCATGGTGCAGCCCCGCCTCGGCGGTGTGGACCACCGTAACGTCGTAGTCCCCCTCCAGAATGGAGCGCAGCATATCGGCCTGGACCGAGCTGTCGTCAATAACCAAAATCTTTTCCCGCTTTTCCATATCTCTACCCCTAACAAAAAGCTGTCAGCGCCGCCTCGCCCCTCCGAGCGGACGGTTCGTTTCTATTATAACAAATATTTCCTCAAATAGGAAGCATATTTTAATCGGTTTCGTTTTTTTCTTTGCGCCCGCCCGGAGCTCAAAATGCAGAAAAGGAGGGGCGCCCTTCCCCCTCCTTTGCTCCCACGGTTTGGTTGTTGAATATCCTGGGCCGGTCCCGCCGGGAAACGCCCGAAAACTCCCCGGAGCAGAGCCCGTCCTCCCGGCCGCAATGGGCTCGCCGTTTTCCGGTCCATACTCCAGACTGTGCAGCTGCCACAAAACTGCGCGCCGGACCGGCGCGTTTCACCCTCCCGGAGCGCCGGACCCCGCAGATTTTGCGGAACCAGGATTTTTTCGTGAGGACAGATTTGGGATTGAATTTCCCGCCCGGACGCAGTATGCTATAGCTGGCGCCTGCGGGTCCCCCTTGCCGGCGCGTTGACCAAAAGGAGAAACTGGCATGAACTATGACAAGCTGCTTAATATTTCGGTGGAGCTGGGCTGCCGGCTGATGTCCAGCGGGGCGGAAATCTACCGGGTGGAGGAGTCGGTGCGCCGGCTGCTCCAGGCCTACGGCCTGGACTCCCCGGAGGTGTTCGCCATCCCCAACTGCGTAATCGTCAGCATCGCCACCCCGGAGGGCCACCCCATCACCCGGATGCGCCGCATCGCCGGCCACGGCACCGACATCGAGCTGCTGGAGCGGTGCAACGACCTGTGCCGCCGCCTCTGCGTCCAGACGCCCCCCCTTGAGGAGGCCCAGGGGCTGCTGGACGCCCTCCCCGGCCGCAGCTACGCCCCGTGGCAGGTGCTGCTGGGCTACGGCATCGCTCCCGCCTTCTTCTCCCCCCTGTTCGGCGGCGGAGTGGGGGACACCCTGTCCGCCCTGATGGGCGGGCTGGCGGTGGGCTTCTGCCTGCTGTATGCCGGCCGGCTTATCGGCTCCAACAGCTTTTTCCGCACCGCCATATGCAGCGCCGTGGCCTCGCTGGTCTCCCTGCTGCTGGTCCGGCTGGGGCTGGGCCGGAGCGTGGACACCGTGACCATCAGCGTGCTGATGGTGCTGGTCCCCGGGGTGGCCCTGACCAACGCCATGCGGGAGATTATGGCCGGCGACATCATTTCCGGCCTGAGCCGGGCCGCCGACTCCATCCTCACCGCCGCCGCCATCGCCATCGGCACCGCCGTGGGGCTGGCCATCGGCGGACTATTTTGAATCGGGAGGCCGTTTTTATGCTCGGTATCTGGTCTGACTATATCCTGCCCTGCCTCTGCGCCTTTCTGGCCTGCGTGGGCTTTACCCTGGTGTTTAACATCCACGGCGTGGGCAAGCTGATCTGCGGCGTGGGGGGCGCTCTGGGCTGGCTGATCTACCTGCTGGGGGGCAGCTCCATTCTGGCCGCCTTCTGGGCCTCGGCGGCCATTGGGCTGTTTTCCGAGATTATGGCCCGGCTGCGCCGCTGTCCGGTGACGGGCTATCTGCTGGTGGCTCTGCTGCCCCTGGTGCCCGGCGGAGGTATCTACTACGCGATGCGCTACTGCGTCGCCGGCGACACCCAGCGGTTTTTAGACACCCTGCTCCACACCTTCGGCATGGCGTCGGCTCTGGCGGTGGGGGCCATGATGACCGCCTCCCTGTTCCGGGCGGCCTACCCCCACCTGCACCGCTCCAGGTCCGCCCGCTGACTCCCCCCCGAGGGCGTGGACCAGTTGGGCGCAGGCCCGGAACTCCTCCTCGTCGGTTTGCCACAGCTCATACTCCGACAGGGAGGGCAGGCCCATGGAGACCTCCGCCTTGCGGTAGCGCATGCCGCTGTCCACCGGACCCTTCCGCCCGGTGGTGTGGAAGATTCGGATGCCGGTCCGGTCGTAGATGGCCCGGATGTTCTCCTTTTTCACGCCGCAGCCCGCCATAATGTGGATCCGGCCCGCCGCCCGGTGGAATACCTCCCCCAGGACCTGGCACCCCTCTGCCGCGCTTCTCGCCTGGCCAGAGGTCAGCACGGTCCGCATGCCCAGGCGGACCGCCTCCTCCAGGGCGGCCAGGGGGTCCCGGGTCATGTCAAAGGCCCGGTGCAGGGTGACGTCCATCCCCCCGGCGCAGTCCATCAGGCGGCTTAGCCCTCGGGCGTCCAGGTCTCCCTCGGGCGTCAGTGCGCCGATAACCACCCCGTTGGCTCCCATGTCCCGAAAACGCCTGATATCCTCCTCCATCTCCTCCAGCTCCTGCGCCGAATAGAGGAAATCCCCGAAGCGGGGGCGGATCAGAGCGTTGACCGGAACCGGAAAATCCCTCTGGACCTGCCGGAACAGGCTGGGCGAGGGGGTGGTGCCCCCAATGGCCAGGTTGGCGCACAGCTCCAGCCGGTCCGCCCCGCCCCGGCAGGCGGCGGCGCAGGAGGCGTAGGAGTCTACACAGCCCTCGATCAGCGGAGTATTCATCAGCCGTCATCCTTTCTGTTCATCCCGGCACAGCCGGGGAATTTTAAAAAACCGCCGAAGCGAAACGCTCCAGCGGTTTTTGTGCTTAATAGAACTTCTTACGGTTCTTGCGGGCGGCCTCAGACTTCTTGCGGCGCTTAACGCTGGGGCTCTCGTAGTGCTCACGCTTACGGACCTCGGCCAGCACTCCGGACTTGGCACAGCTGCGCTTGAATCGCTTCAGGGCGCTCTCCAGAGACTCGTTTTCTCTCACACGGACTTCCGACATTTATATTTCCCTCCCTCCGCGCGCGGCGGGGAGTTCCCGCTCACGTAGGGCCATATTTATGGCTTTAACGTTGCTATTATATTGCTTTTTGGGGCATCTGTCAAGAGCAGATTTATGAAGGGTTTGTAAAATCACGCCTGGGGCTTGAAAATCAGGCTGACCAGCTTGCCTTTGACCACGATGGACTTCACCAGGGCCATCCCCTCGGCCAGCTTGGCGATCTTTGGCTCGGCCAGGGCGGCGGCCACCACCTCCTCGTCGGAGGCGTTGGCGTCCACCACGATATTGGCCTTCACCTTGCCGCCCACCTGGACGGCCATCTTGGCGGTGGCGGCCACCGTCTTGCTCTCGTCGTACTCCGGCCAGGGCTGGAGGCACACCTGCCCGCCAAAGCCGTTGAGCTCCCACAGCTCCTCGCACAGGTGGGGGGCGAAGGGGGACAGCATCAGCAGCAGCTGCCTGTAGTCGCCCCGGGTGGCACCCTTGGCGTAGAAGTCATTGACCAGGGACATGAGGGCGGCAATGGCGGTGTTGAACTTCATGGCCTCGATGTCGTCAGACACCTTTTTAATGGCCCGGTGGACCGCCAGCTCGTTTTCGGCGGAGACCTCCGCCCCCTCCTTCAGCTTCTCGCTGAGATTCCACACCCGATCCAGGAACTTTTTGCAGCCCCGGACGGACTCGTCGGACCAGGTGGCAGTCTTTTCAAAGTCGCCGATGAACATGATATACAGGCGCATGGTGTCGGCGCCGTAGTCCCGGATCACGTCGTCAGGGTTGACCACGTTGCCCAGAGACTTAGACATCTTCACCGCCGGCCGCAGGGCCTGATTGCCGTACTTGTCAATGAGGGCCTGCTTCTCCTCCTCGGTCTCCACATTGCCCACGTAGTGGGGATTCTTGCCCAGAATCATGCCGTGGCTGGTGCGCTTGGCGTAGGGCTCGGCGTGGGGGATCACCCCAATATCGTGGAGGAAGTTGTTCCAGAACCGGGAGTAGAGCAGGTGGAGGGTGGTGTGCTCCATACCGCCGTTGTACCAGTCCACCTGGCCCCAGTAGTCCAGGGCCTCCTTGGAGGCCAGGGCCTGGGTGTTGTCCGGGTCCATATACCGCAGGAAATACCAGCTGGACCCGGCCCACTGGGGCATGGTGTCGGTCTCCCGCTTGGCGGGGCCGCCGCAGCAGGGACAGGTGGTATTTACCCAATCGGTCATTTTGGCAATGGGGCTCTCGCCGTTGTCGGTGGGCTCGTAGCTCTCCACCTCGGGCAGCAGCAGGGGCAGCTGGTCCTCGGGCAGGGGCACCCAGCCGCACTTGTCACACCACACCATGGGGATGGGCTCGCCCCAGTACCGCTGGCGAGAGAACACCCAGTCCCGGAGCTTGAAATTCACCTGCTCGTGGCCGATGCCCTTCTCCTCCAGCCATTTGGTAATGGCGGGGATGGCGTCCTTGACGGTGAGCCCATTGAGAAAGTCGGAGTTGACCATGATGCCGGTCTCGTCCTTGGCGGTGAAGGCCTCCTTCTGCACGTCCTCGCCGCCGGAGACCACCTCGATGATTTCACAGCCGAATTTCTTGGCAAAGGCCCAGTCGCGGGTGTCGTGGGCGGGGACAGCCATAATGGCCCCGGTGCCGTAGGAGGCCAGGACATAGTCGGAAATAAAGATGGGGATTTCTCTCCCATTGACGGGGTTGACTGCCGCGACCCCCTGGAGCATGACGCCGGTCTTCTCCTTGTCGGCGGACAGCTCGGTGCGCTCGAAGTCGGACTTCTTCCCGGCCTCCTCCACATAGGCGGCCACCTCGTCCCAGTTGGACAGCTTGTCCTGCCACTCCTTCACAAAGCGGTGCTCCGGGGAGATGACCATGTAGGTTGCGCCAAAGAGGGTGTCGGGCCGGGTGGTGAAGACCACGATATCGTCCCCGGTGGTGGCCTTGAAGGTGACCTCCGCGCCGGTGGACCGGCCGATCCAGTTGCGCTGCTGGGTCTTCACCCGGTCGATAAAGTCCACCGTGTCCAGCCCGTCGATGAGCTTCTGTGCGTAAGCGGTGATCTTCAGCATCCACTGGGATTTCTCCTTGCGGACCACCGGCGCGCCGCACCGCTCGCAGACGCCCTCGACGACCTCCTCGTTGGCCAGCACACATTTGCAGGAGGTACACCAGTTGACAGGCATGGTGGTCTTATAGGCCAGGCCGTGCTTGTAGAGCTGGAGGAAAATCCACTGGGTCCACTTGTAGTAGGTGGGGTCGGTGGTGTCCACACACCGGTCCCAGTCGAAGGAGTAGCCCAGCATGTGGAGCTGCCGGGTGAAGTTTTCGATGTTCTGCTTGGTGACAATGGCGGGGTGGATGTGGTTCTTGATGGCGAAGTTCTCGGTGGGCAGGCCGAAGGCGTCGTAGCCGATGGGCAGCAGGACATTGCAGCCGTCCATCCGCTTCTTCCGGGCGATGACGTCCATGGCGGTGTAGGGCCGGGGGTGGCCCACATGGAGCCCGGCGGCGGAGGGGTAGGGGAACTCCACTAGGCCGTAGAACTTGGGCCGGGGGTCGCCGTTTTTGCAGGCGAAGGTCTTTTCGTCCTTCCAGCGGGTCTGCCACTTCTTCTCGATGGCGGTAAAATCGTACTTCAAAGCAAACACTCTCCTGTATCGTCTGGCCTCAAAGGGCCGAATCGACCGTAATTCTATGTCATTATAGCGGAACGGTCCGATAATTACAAGATATTTTTTAAAATCGCCCCGGCCAATTTTCCCGAGCCCCCGCCACCCGGGCTATCGGCGGAGTGTCTCATTTGCAGATGTTTATGTAGGGGCGGACATTGTCCGCCCGCGGGCGCACACTGTGCGCCCCTACAGGGCGTGCCAATTCATGTAATCACGGTAAAATGCACGGCAGCCACCCCCGCTATTGGGTCCTGCTTGCCGTTTTGCTCAAGCTCTGCTATAATATAGCAAACGTCCAGCGAAGGAGGCATATCCCCCATGGCAAAATTTCAGCTGCTCCCTGGCGAGACCCTCATCGGCGAGGGGCACATGACCTACTGGCACGAAAGATATAACTACAGCGGCAAAAGCGACTCTCTGTCCCCCCGTGTCCACCAGGTCTCGGAATCCACCAAAGTCTATGTCACCAACCGGCGGGTGTTCTGCGCCCACTTCCCCACCGGGATGGAAAATTTTAACTGGCCGCTGGAGGAGCTGCGGGGCTATCAGCGGGGCACCCGCCTCAAGTTCCCCTCTGTGACCATCCTCACCCGGGGCGGCGGGCAGTTTGAGTTCTGCTGTGTCCAGGCCAAACAGCTGGCCCAGTGGCTGAGGCAGGCCGGTCTGCCCGAGGTGGACATCGACTCTATTGTTCCTCCCATGACCCGGGAGGAAAAGGTCCGCCGCCTGCCGGGGCGGATCGCCTTCTATCTGCTGGGAACTCTGTCGCTCCTGGTGATGTTTGCCCTGCCCACCAGCTGGGTATACGACCTGGGCCTCAAGGCCGGCACGGAACAGGGCCAGCGGCCTGGCTCTGAGGTGCGGACCCTTCGGACAGACAGCGATATTTCCGCCTTCATCCAGGCCGGCGAACCAGCCACCGTCTCGCCGGAGGGGCTGATCCCCTGTCCCCTGGCCCGCCTACGGGACAGTGAACAGTCCAACCGCCGCATCCACTACAGCTCGGGCCACCGCTCCAGCCGGACCTTTCAGGGCTTTGACGACTACCGCGTGCTCCCCCGGGACCCCGGCGCTCTGGACCGGCTCTGGCAGCTTCTGTGGGGCGGCACCTATAACAGCGGCTACTATCTGAAGCCCCTGGAGGACGGCACCTATCTGTGTCTCTACCTGGATGACTGCGCCTTCCTGTTTGGGGAGCCGGAGGAGCTGTATACCGGCCGGCTGCGCTCTGTGGACGCCCCGGAGGAGGCCCGGATGCTCTACGACATGGAGGCGGAGGGGTACGACGTGGATACCATGTTTATTTTAGACATGTACCGCCACGGAAAGGTGAACCAGTTTGCCGATATCGCAATGCGGGCCGGAATCTGGTTTGCGGGCGCCTTCATCGCCGCCTTGATCCATGTCTCAATCACAGACAGAAAGAAACAGCCGGCCCAGTGAGGGCCGGCTTGTTCGTTACAGATTCATTTTAGGCAGAGGGAATGCGATGGTGCCGCCCACCTCGTCGGCCCACTCCAGCAGTGTATTAACGCCGGTTCGGACCTCAGCCAGCCCCTCCTTGACCTCGCACAGCTCATCCTCTACGCGGTCCAAGCGCTGTTCAACCCTATCCAGACGCTGCTCAACGCCATCCAGACGCTGCTCAACGCCATCCAGACGCTGCTCGATTCTATCCAACCGCTGGTTAATAGGAGCCAGCTTCCGATCCAACATTTCTTCAATCGCCTTTAATAATTCCATATCCACCATGACAGCCTCCTTCTTAAAATAATAATATTTATGTTAAGCTACAGCTTCAAAGCCGGACTTTGGCTCATTTTCGGCCTGCTTGGGCTCCTCCACGGGGTTGGCTTTGGTGGTGGTGCGGGTGGTGCCGCCGGAGACGTACACATCGCCGCATTCGGGGCAGATGGCGGTGTGGATGGTCACAGACTGGTTGACCACCTTTCGATCCTCCCGCTGGGCCTTGGCCTGCTCCCGGACCACGTGCTCCTGCTCGTGGCCCCGGACGGCAGAGGCGGCCTGCTCGGGGGCGACGTTGGTGGCGGTTTTAAAGGAGACGCCGGGGTCGTCGGAGCCGTCCTGATACTTACGGTTCTTGCAGGTCTGGCATTCGGCGTCCTCCATGACCTCCTGGGGGGACTTGACCTCCTCCTGGCCGATCTTCAGGCTGTCCTGCTCCTGGTCCTTGTTCAGCAGCCTGCCCAAGTCCCCGGCCTCCCGGCCGCCCAGCAGCCGCTCCAGGCCCTTGGACTGGTTCCAGCCCAGCAGTTCATTTTCCAGGTCTTCCGCCCTGCCGTCCAGATACTGGATTCGGGAGCGCACCGCCATCTCGGCGGGGTCGGCCCCCTCCCGCATGGTGGGGAACTGGAAATTGCCCTCCTGCTCCTCCGGAACCAGCTGGGCCGCCCCACGGTGGACGGCAGGCGTCCGGTCCACAGGGGGCACCGGCGTGGTCTGGGCCCGGGACACCGGAGAGATGGGGTCGGTGCTGCTCGGGTTGGCGCTCCGGTCCTGCCAGGCGTTTCTATTTTGATAAATGGAATAGTAACCGCTGATGCTGCCATAGCTGCCAATCGCTCCAATGGCTGACATTGCGGACACCCCTTTCTGTTCATAAGCTGTGGAGTAATTATACTAAATTTTCCCCTCCGGCGCAAGGGGTAAATCCATATCTCTCCGAAAAAACCGGCACGGCCTGTCCCCTGGGGCTAATCCATGCAAAACATGGGCCGGGCCTCGTCAAACAGGTCCACCATGCCGCAGTAGTTGAGCACCTCATACCTCCACAGCCAGTCCTTCTGCTCCTGGCTGAGCTCCGACTTCTTCAAAAACTGGCCGTCGGCGGTGACGAAGCCCACAGGGGTGATGGCGGGCATGACCTCATACAGGTCGGCCAGAAACTCCATGTAGCCGGTGAGGGGCAGGCCGGCGGTCTGGGCGGTGAGCACCCCCAGGAAGTTGGGGCTGATGACCACATCCTGCCGTTCCTCGATGTCGTAGTTGGCCCAGATAAAGAAGGGGACGGCGTACTGCTGCATCACCTCCTCGGTGGTCCGCTCCGACAGCTTTTTGCCGTACAGTTCCTCATAGAAGGCGTTGGTCAGAGGGGGCTGGTGGTCGCCGAAGAAGACCACCAGGGTGGGCTCGTCGCACTGGCTGTAGTAGGTGATAAGCTCCTCCAGGGCCAGGTCGCTCTCCTTCATCAGGTCCAGGAACTGCTCCGCCGTCCGGTCCGCCGCCTTCAGGCTGGAGGGCAGCTGGATGTGCCGGGGCAGGTTGTACCAGCCCTGGGCGTAGCCGCTGTGGTTCTGCATGGTGACGTTGAAGAAAAAGCTGGTGTCCTCCGCCTGGGTGGACCTGTAGATCATCTCATAGTCCGATTTGTCGGAGATGTAGCTGCGGATGATGTGGGGGCTGGGAACGTCCTCCTCATACATCTGCCGGTCAAAATCCAGATACTGGTAGGCCAGCACCCGGTTCCAGCCGGAGGACTTGTAGGGGTGGAAGGCCGTCGTGGCGTAGCCCTGGCTCCCGGCCAGGGCGGCCAGGGAGGGCATGCCCTCCTCCACATAGAGCTGGTAGGCCACCGTGTGAGGGGGCTGGAACAGGCTGGTAAAGCCGGTGAGATACTCAAATTCAATGGTGGCGGTGCCGCCCCCGGTAACCGACGAGTACATCCAGCCTTTGATCGTATTCTCCTCCAGGGCGTGGAGGAAGGGGGTGGGGTCCTCCGAGGGGTTCAGGCCGTCGAAGATGGTCAGGTCGCCAAAGGACTCATTCATAATGACCACAATATTCACCGGCTTCTTCTCCGGGTCGGCGGGGACGCCCGGGTACTCCTCCATCAGCTCCAGCACCAGCTCCTTGGAGTAGTCCTCCGGCTTGTCTACCGAGGAGTACCGCAGGGCGATAGAGAAATTGAGCAAAAATCCGTTGCGCTGGGTGACCCACTGCTGGGTAAAGATGCCCAGGGCGGGAAGCATCCCGGTGCAGAAAAAAGCGTAGCTGTAGCAGACGATCACCCCCCACAGGGCCACCGAACCGATCAGCGGAAACCTGGCCCGCTTCCGCTGGGGCACACAGAAGAAGACCAGCGCCAGATAGGCCGTCAGCAGGATGGCGGCCTGAGTGATGTAGATGTCCACAGAGTAGTCAAAGCCCCCCGCCACATTGGCGGCGGTACGCCAGCCGGTGATATCCGCCGGAAAGAGGATGCGGCCCCGGAAGCGCAGGACATAGTGGTTTACCATGCCGAACAGGAAGCACAGCGCCGTTCCCAGGGCGGCGGCGCGCCGGTTCCGGCCCAGAAGCAGCCGCAGGGCGATGAAGATGCTGTAGTAAAACACCATGTTCATCAGCACCTGCCAGGCGGCCAGGTCCTTAAATATGTCGTTTTCATTCAAAATTTCCACCATCCACAGACAGACCCAGGGACCCAGCAGAAAAACCAGCCGGGACGCCCATTTGCCCGGGTTTTCCCGCCAGTCCTTCACCAGCCGGGGAAAGGTGTCGTCATACAGCAATGCCCTCATGTCTCGTTCCTCCTGTGCGGCCGCGCCGAAATCAAAGATTAGAATAGCAATTTTTTTCAAAAATGCAAGAGAAATGTTCAAACTTAAAAAACTTTTAAGGTTCCTTCTCCCCCCATATAGACGCAAAATTTTCCGTCTGGTTCCCCTGTATCTCCGGTTTTTTCGCCGCCTGTGCATACTCATTCACACTTTTTGCATAAATCCTCCTCCCCCGGCCCTGTCCCCGGCCTTCGCCGCCAATAACCCCCGCTGTATTGTGTCCGATTTACCCAAAAAAGCGCCGGGGGGGCGTATAATTTTGAATATTTATCTATTGACTGTGAATATTTATCGGAGTATAATTCCCACAGTGTCCGGCATTTCGGACCGGCTATCCAGCATTTGAAAAGGAGTTTTTATCATGAAGAAGATTCTTGCTTTTGCCATGGCCGCGGCCATGACCCTGTCCCTTGCCGCCTGCGGCGGCAACGGCGGTTCCGCCAGCTCCAACAAGGGCGGCGCCTCCGCCAGCACCCCCGGTTCTGTCTCCGGCAGCCAGAGCGGCAGTGCCGGCGGCGGGGCTGTCTCCGGACAGCAGGGCAGCGGCTTCACCACCGTAGAGGCCGGCAAGCTGCATATGTCCACCAACGCTGAATTTCCCCCCTATGAGATGCTGGACGACGCCGGCAATCCCATCGGCATCGACGTAGAGGTGGCCCAGGCCATCGCCAACAAGCTGGGCCTGGAACTGGTGGTGGACGACATGGGCTTTGACGCCGCCCTGCTGGCTGTTCAGAACGGCCAGAGCGACATCGCCATGGCCGGCATCACCGTCAGCGAGGACCGCCTGGCCAAGATGGACTTTACCGACTCCTACGCCACCGGCGTGCAGGTGGTTATCGTCAAGGAGGGCTCCGACGTCACCATGGACAACCTGGGTGAGAAGATGATCGGCACCCAGATGGGCACCACCGGCTACATCTACGCCTCCGATACCCCCGAAGACGGCGGCTACGGCGAGGACCATGTGATCGGCTATGAGACCGGCGCTGTGGCCGTTCAGGCCCTGATTTCCGGCCAGGTGGACGCCGTTATCATCGACAACCTGCCCGCTCAGAGCTACGTGGAGGCCAATGCCGCCGCCGGGCTCACCATTCTGGAGGGCACCTGGGTGGAGGAGGACTACGCCATCGGCCTGCAGAAGGGCAACGCCGATCTGATGGCCGCCGTCAATGGCGCGCTGAACGAGCTCAAGGCTGACGGCACCTTCCAGGGCATCGTGGACAAGTACATCACTGCTGACTAAGAGAAAATAAACGGGGGGCGGCCCACACCGGGCCGCCTCTCTCACTGTAAGAAGGGGGACGTGTCCATGGACTGGGCGCAGTATTATGCTCAGCTGAGCGAGATGGCCAGAGCCGGACAGGAGCTTGGATTCTTCGATAACTTCTTCCGCCTGTTCTATCAGGCCTTTATTGAGGGCAACCGTTGGCAGCTTTACCTCCGGGGGCTGGCTGTAACATTACAGCTCACCGTTATTGCCCTGTGCATCGGTATTGTGCTGGGTGTGCTGGTGGCGGTGGTCCGCACCGCCCACGACCAGCAGCGGCTGGGGCGGAGAAGCATGTTTCTAAGCTTCTGCAATGTCCTGTGCCAGATATATACCACGGTTATCCGGGGTACGCCCATGATGGTGCAGCTGCTTATCTGGGGCTTTGTCATCTTCAGCTCCAGCCGCAACAAGACCATGGTGGGCGCGCTGGGCATCGGCATCAACTCCGGGGCCTATGTGGCGGAGATTGTCCGGGCCGGCCTGATGAGCGTGGACGGCGGCCAGGCAGAGGCGGGCCGCTCCCTGGGCCTGAACTACTTCGACACCATGCGGTATATCGTGATCCCCCAGGCCTTTAAAAATATCCTGCCCGCCTTGGGCAACGAGTTCATCGTCCTGTTCAAAGACACCTCCCTGGTCTCGGCCATCGGCGGCGCTGAGCTGATTTACTACGCCAAGGCCGTGGGCTCAAAGACCTTTGAGGTCATGTTCCCCTACCTGGGCGTCGCCGTGATATACCTGACGGCTGTTTTGATACTTACCTGGCTCCAGGGCAAGCTGGAAAGGAGGCTGCGCCAAAGTGATCGACGTTAAAAACCTGTCCAAGTCCTTCGGGGACCACCTGGTGCTGGACGGCATCTCCGAGCACATCAGCCCGGGGGAGAAGGTGGTGGTGATCGGCCCCTCCGGGTCGGGCAAGTCCACCTTCCTGCGCTGTCTCAACCTGCTGGAAACCCCCACCGCAGGCACCATCACCTTTGAAAACACGGTCATCACCGACCCCAAGGTGAAGATTGACAAGGTCCGCCAGCAGATGGGCATGGTGTTCCAGCACTTCAACCTCTTCCCCAACATGACCATCCGTAAAAACATCACCCTGGCCCCGGTGCAGACTAAGCTGATGAGCCAGGCCGAGGCCGACGAGGTGGCCGCCGCCCTCCTCAAGCGGGTGGACCTGCTCGACAAGGCGGAGGCCTACCCCAACCAGCTGTCCGGCGGCCAGAAGCAGCGCATCGCCATCGTCCGGGCCCTGGCTATGAAGCCTAAGGTGATGCTCTTTGACGAGCCCACCTCCGCTCTGGACCCCGAGATGGTGGGCGAGGTGCTGGACGTGATGAAGGAGCTGGCCCAGGAGGGCATGACCATGGTGGTGGTCACCCACGAGATGGGCTTCGCCCGGGAGGTCGGGAGCCGGGTGCTGTTCATGGACGGCGGCCACATCCTGGAACAGAATGAGCCCCACGCCTTCTTCGACCACCCCCAGAACCCCCGGACCCAGCTGTTTTTGTCTAAGGTTCTATAAAAATCAGGACCCGCTCAGAAGCGGGTCCTAATTTTCTTTATTTTCCTTGAAAAACAGACAAAATCTGATATAATAGGCCCAAACTGGTCAAAGGGGATATTAACCGTGGGCAGAGTTTCCGCATTGCAAAAGTTCTCAGTACCGGTAGAGGTGACGGAGGAATATCTGCGCACTGCCACACCAAACAACCACGCTGTGCGAGATCTGCAAGCTTATACGGTGAATGGCGCTACATATCCCGTTGATGGGCACAATGTTGTTCTTGACTACTCGCCCCACGAACGGGAAATTGCTGAACTTCTGGCCCGTGTGCTTGGCGGAGAGATTTTCATGGTTCCCCGGATCAATGAGCCGCCGAATATATCAACACCGGACTATCTGTTTCGAGGCAAAAAATTTGACCTGAAAAGTCCCTGCGGCGGCGGAAAAAATACCCTTTATGATGCCATAGCAAAAAAAGCCGCTCAAGCCGATAACTTTATATTTGACCTGACCCAATGCCCTCTAAGTGAGGCGGAAGTGAACCGGCAGATTGCTTTGATCTATCAATCCACCCACACCAGGTTTGTGAATGTACTTATGGTGGTTAAAAACGGCGTTATCAGCCATATCTTCAAACGAAGCAAACAACAGAGCTGACCGCAGCCCAGCCGCCAGAGGCGGGTTTTGGGGGCCACGACCAACTCTATCTGTTATTATTATACACGCTGCTCCGGATTTTGCAAGAGAAAATAAAATATTCATTCGTTCTTTTTTGTCACCCAAACATTTTCCCGCCTATCCTCTCATATAGGTCTTTCAGGACCGCCCCGCCTCTGGCGGGGCGGTTCATTCCGTTTCGAGGTGATATGCGGTGGAATTTTTGGCGCGGGCAGCGGACGCCCTCTGGAATCCCTGGCTGCTGGGACTGTTTCTGGCGACAGGGCTGGTTTACTCCGTGGGCTCCGGGTGGTTTCAAATTTTTGGATTTCGGACCTGGTGGCGGGTCACGGCGGGGTCGCTGCTTCAAAGGCGGGGCACGGACGGCGGCGGCCTGTCCCCCCTTCAGGCCCTGGCCACCGCCCTGGCCTCCACCATGGGCACCGGCTCCATCGTCGGGGTGGCCGCCGCCCTCACCCTGGGCGGACCGGGGGCGGTGTTCTGGATGTGGGTCTCCGCCCTGCTGGGCATGATGACCTCCTGGGGCGAGAAGCTGCTGGCGGTGAAGTACCAGCGCACCGGTCCCGACGGCCGTCTGCGGGGCGGGCCTATGTACTACATCCGGGACGGCCTGGGCTCCACCCCCCTGGCCGTCTGCTTCTGCCTGGCCTGCGTTCCCGCCACTCTGGCGGGGGGGAATCTGGTCCAGTCCTCCTCCATTGCCTCCAGCCTGGAGGCCGCCTGGGGCCTGCCCAGGCTGTCTACAGGCCTTGTCACCGCCCTGCTGGCAGGCCTGGTCATGCTGGGCGGCCTGGGGCGGATCGCGGCGGTGTCCTCCGCCCTGGTACCCGCCATGGCCCTGCTCTACCTGGGCAGCGGGACGGCCGTGCTGCTGGCCCATTGGGACAGGGTCCCCCAGGCCCTGGGGCTGATTGTCTCCTGCGCCCTCTCCCCCGCCGCCGCTGCGGGGGGCGGCGCGGGCTGGACGGTGGCCGCCGCCCTGCGCTACGGGGTGGCCCGGGGGGTGTTCACCAACGAGGCCGGCCTGGGCACCTCCGCCATGGCCCACGGGGCCGCCCGGGTGGACCACCCCGCCCAGCAGGGGATGTGGGGCATCTTCGAGGTGTTTGTGTCCACGGTGGCGGTGTGTACCGTCACCGCCCTGGCCATTCTGGTCAGCGGAGTGTGGGACCCTGCCGCGCCCGGCACTCTCACCGGCGCCCCCCTCACCGCCGCCGCCTTCGGCTCCGTGCTGGGGGGCTTCGGACAGGGAGCGGTGGCCCTGTCCCTGCTGCTGTTCGCCTTCTCCTCCATCCTGGGGTGGAGCTACTACGGAGAGCAGTGTCTTTTCTTTCTTTTCACTAAAAAAGAAAGAAAATGCAAGGGGAATTTCTCCGTTTTTCCGGGAAAACAGGCTGTTTTTTTATACCGGGCTGTGTTTTTGGGGTGTACAGTCCTGGGGGCGGTGTGGAGCCCCCATACCATCTGGCAGCTGGTGGACCTGTGCAACGCCCTGATGGCCCTGCCCAACCTGACGGCCCTGCTTTTCCTTGCGCCCCAGGCACTTTCCCTGCTCCGGCTGAGACCGGAAACACACCCGAAAAAAAATAATTGGAAAAAACCTATTGACAGCCAGACAAAATGTGCCTATCATAGGGACAGAAACTGTGCTCAGGCACGTAAATAAAAGGAGCGACACATTATGATCTTTGAAAAGCTGGCTGCCCTGATTGCCGAGCAATTTAATGTTGACGCCGACAGCATCACCATGGATACCTCTTTTACTGACGATCTGAACGCCGACTCTGTGGACATTGTGGACCTGTCCATGGCCCTGGAGGAGGAATTCGGCATTGAGGAGCTGGGCGAGGAGGAGGCCTCCTCCATTTCCACGGTAGGCGACCTGGTTCGTTTCTTAAAGAATAAAATCGACTAAAAACGACGGAACTCCGCCTCCGGCGGAGTTCCACTACTGTCATAACCCGTCCGGCTGCCGCCTGGAGGGCTCCAAGGAGTTTATCATGAATACGTTGGAAGAAAAGCTGGGCTACACCTTTCAAGACCCTTCTCTGCTGGAAAATGCCCTGACCCACAGCTCCCGGGCCAACGAGAGCCGGGGCAGGCTGCTGAGCAATGAACGGCTGGAGTTTTTGGGGGATTCCATTTTGGGCATGGTGGTGGCCGACCACCTGTACCGCAGCCACCCCGACCTGCCCGAGGGGGACCTGACCCGCACCCGGGCCGCCCTGGTGTGCGAGGAGAGCCTGGTGGAGGTGGCCCGGGAGCTGGGCCTGGGGGAGTACCTCCGCCTGGGCAAGGGAGAGTGCTCCGGCGGAGGCCGGGAGCGGCCCTCCATTCAGGCCGACGCGGTGGAGGCCGTTCTGGCCGCCATCTACCTGGATGGCGGCATCGGCTCGGCCCGGAAGTTTATCCAAAGGTATATTCTCAGCCGGGAGATTGCCGGCCTCACCAAGCCCCTGGACCACAAGACCGCCCTTCAGGAGCTGGTTCAGCGGGAGAGTGGACAGGTCCTCCAGTACCGCCTGGTGGGTGAGGAGGGCCCCGACCACAACAAGCGTTTCTTTGTGGAGGTGGACCTGAATGGCAAATCCGTAGGTGCCGGCTCGGGCCGCAGCAAGAAGGAGGCCGAGCAGATGGCTGCCGCCGCCGCCATCGAGGCGCTGTCCAAATAAACAGCAGGGGCTCCCCAGCCGGGGAGCCCCTTTTATTTCTCACTTTTTAAAGAACCCGAACAGTCCGCCCTTCTTGGGCTTCCCCTTGGGAGGCTGAGGGACGGGAGCGGGCGGCGCAGTAGGCGCCGGACCTTTGGGCGGAACGTAGGTATAGGCGCCGGAGGGCTGGCCCTTCAGCCGGTTGATAGCCTCCTGAGCGCTCTTGTAGCCCTTGTTTGCGGCCTTCTGGTAACATTCCAGGGCCTTTTCCAGGTCCTCCTGGACGCCGTGGCCCTCCTCATAGCACTCGCCCAGCAGGAACAGCGCCCGGGGCTGGCCCCGGCCGGCGGCCTTCTGGAACCACTTCACCGCCTCATCGTCGTTTTCTGCCACGCCGATGCCCTGGTAGTAGCAGAAGCCCAGGTTGCACATGGCGGTGACATATCCGTTTTCAGCGGACAGGCGGTAATACTCCGTAGCCTTAAGCTTATCCTCCATCACGCCCCGGCCCATCTCGTAGCACAGGCCCAGCATGCACTGCGCACGGCCAAAATCCTCCTCTGCCGCCTTGGAGAACCAGTAGAAGGCCTGATCGTCGTTCCGCTCGACGCCGATCCCCTCATAATAGCAGAAGCCCAGGTTGCACTGCGCACGGGGCAGGCCCCGCTCCGCTGCCTGGCGGTACAGCTCCACCGCCTTGGCCTTGTCCTCCGGCACGCCCTGGCCCAGCTCATAGCACAGGCCCAGGGAACAGGTGCCGGCGGCGCTGCCCCTATCGTGCGCACGCTGGTAGAGCTCCACAGCCTTCTCTATGTCTTCCACCACACCGTAGCCGTTTTCGTAGCACTCGCCCAGCAGCTGAAGGGCCCGGGGGTAGCCCTGGGCGGCGGCTTTCTCAAACCAGTGGAAGGCCTGGTCGTTGTCCTCCTCCACGCCGATGCCCTGGTAGTAGCAGAAGCCCAGGTTGCACTGAGCCCGGGCGTGGCCCCGCTCCGCCGCCTGGCGGTACAGCTCCACCGCCCTGGCCTTGTCCTCCGGTACGCCGGTGCCCAGCTCATAGCACAGGCCTAGGGCGCACTGGGCAGGGGGATAGCCCTCGGCCACCGCCTTCTGATACCACTCCACCGCCTTGTGGATGTCCTCCTCCACGCCATAGCCGTTTTCGTAGCACTCGGCCAGCAGGCTCATGGCCCGGGGAAATTCCTGCTGCGCCGCCTCCTGGAACCAGCGGAAGGCCTCGCTGTCGTTCTCCTCCACGCCCAGCCCCCGGTAGTAGCAGTAGCCCAGATTGCACTGGGCACGGGCATAGCCCCGCTCCGCCGCCCGGCGGTACAGCTCCACCGCTTTGGCCTTGTCCATCTCCACCCCGTCACCGTACTCATAGCACACGCCCAGGGCGCAGGTGGCGGGGATGTAGCCCAGCTCGTGGGCCTGCCGGTACAGCTGGGCCGCCCTGGCCTCGTCCTGCTCCACGCCGTAGCCGTTTTCGTAGCACTCGCCCAACAGCTGGATGGCCCGGGCATAGTCCTGCTCGGCGGCCTTGGTAAACCACTTCACCGCCTCCTCGTTGTCCTCCTCCACACCGATGCCCTGGTAGTAGAAATAGCCCAGGTTACACTGCGCCCGGGGGTAGCCCCGTTCAGCGGCCTGGAGGTAGAGCTCACGGGCCCGGTCCTTGTCCTCCTCGGTCCCCCGGCCCAGCTCGTAGCACAGGCCCAGGGAACACATGGCGGGGACATTCCCCTTGTCGCTGGCCTGCTGATAGAGCTGGAACGCCCGGCCGATGTCCTGCTCCACGCCGTAGCCCCGGTCGTAGCACTCACCCAGCAGCTGCATGGCCCGGGGATAGCCCTCCTCGGCGGCTCTGGCAAACCACCTGGCCGCCTCCTCGTTGTTCTCCTCCACGCCGATGCCCACATAGTAGCAGTAGCCCAGGTTGCACTGGGCACGGGTGTCCCCCTTTTCGGCGGCCTGGAGGTAGAGCTCCACCGCTTTGGCTTTGTCCTCCGGCACGCCGGTGCCCAGCTCGTAGCACAGGCCCAGGGCGCACAGGGCGGGGGGATAGCCCATCTCGCCGGCCTTGGTATACAGCTCCACCGCCCGGGCCTCGTCCTTCTCCAGGCCGTAGCCGTTTTCACAGCACTCGGCCAGCAGCTGCATGGCCCGGGGGTACTCCTCGGCCGCCGCCTTTTCAAACCATTTGACGGCCTCCGCCTCGTCCTCCTCCACACCGATGCCGGTGTAGTAGCAGAAGCCCAGGTTGCACTGGGCACGGGGCATCCCCCGCTCGGCGGCCTTGCGGTACAGCTCCACCGCCCTGTCCAGGTCCTTCTCCACCCCCTGGCCCAGCTCGTAGCACAGGCCCAGCGAGCAGTAGGCGGAGGTGTATTCCTTGTCCGCTGCCCCCTGGTAGAGCTTCACCGCCCGGTCGTAGTTCTGCTCCACGCCGTAGCCCCGGTCGTAGCACTCCCCCAGCAGGAACATGGCCCGGGGATACTCCCGCTCGGCGGCCTTTTCAAACCACTCCACCGCCTGCTTCACGTCCTCCTCGGTGCCGATGCCTATGTAGTAGCAGAAGCCCAGGTTGCACATGGCCGGAGGGAAGCCCTGTTCGGCGGCCTCCCGGTACAGCTCCACCGCCCGGGCCTTGTCCTCCTCCACGCCGGTGCCCGACTCGTAGCACAGGCCCAGGGTGCAGGCCCCGTCGGGGTAGCCCTGGTCGTAGGCGGCCCGGTAGAGCTCCAGGGCCTTGTCCACGTCCTTCTCCACGCCGTAGCCGTTCTCGAAGCACTCCCCCATCAGCACCTGGGCCCGAGGGTAGCCCTGCTGGGCGGCCTTGGCAAAGAGCTCCGCCGCCGCGTCGTTGTTCTCCTCGAAATAAATGCCCTGGTAGTAGAAGTAGCCCAGGTTGCACTGGGCGGGGGCGTAGTCCTGGTCGGCTCCCTCCTGGTAAAGCTCGGCGGCCCTCCCCTTGTCCATGCTGACGCCGTGGCCCAGCTCATAGCACAGGCCCAGCTCGGTGATGGCGGGGGGATAGCCCTCCTCCGCCGCGGCGGTGAACAGCTCCGCCGCCCGGACCAGGTCCTTCTCCACCCCTACGGCCCGGCTGTAGCACAGCCCCAGGTAGTACTGGGCGGCGATGCTGTCCCCCTCGGCGGCCCGGCTGAACCACTCGAAGGCCTTTTCCCCGTCCTTGGGGGCGCCGTCGTCCCCGTAGTAGTAGCTGCGGCCCAGCCGGTACTGGGCGTCCAGGTCGCCGTCCTCGGCGGCCGCCTGAAGGGCCTTCAGGTCCTCCTGCTTCTTCTCCGCCATGTCGTTCAGGCTGCTCATCACCTTGGGATCAATGTATATCATCATGGAGTCCTGATCGAAAAACTCCGGATTCTTGCTCTGCTCGTTGGCCATTGCGATTCGCTTCCTTTCTCTATATCAGTTCAAAAAGTCCTTCAGCTTCTTGCTCCGGGAGGGGTGTCTCAGCTTGCGCAGGGCCTTGGCTTCGATCTGGCGGATGCGCTCCCTGGTCACGTTGAACTCCTTGCCCACCTCCTCCAGGGTGCGGGTGCGGCCGTCCTCGATGCCGAAGCGCAGCTTGAGCACCTTCTCCTCCCGGGGGGTGAGGGTGGACAGCACCTCCACCAGCTGCTCCTTCAGCAGGGTGAAGGAGGCGGCCTCAGCGGGCTCAGAGGCGTCCTCGTCGGGGATGAAGTCCCCCAGGTGGGAGTCCTCCTCCTCGCCGATGGGGGTCTCCAGGGAGACGGGCTCCTGGGCGATTTTCAAAATCTCCCGCACCCGCTCGGCGGGCATGTTCATCTCCTCGGCAATCTCCTCGGCGGAGGGGTCGTGGCCCAGTTCCTGGAGCAGCTGCCGGGAGACCCGGATTACCTTGTTGATGGTCTCCACCATGTGGACGGGGATGCGGATGGTGCGGGCCTGGTCCGCAATGGCCCGGGTGATGGCCTGGCGAATCCACCAGGTGGCGTAGGTGGAGAATTTGAAGCCCTTCACATAGTCGAACTTCTCCACCGCCTTGATAAGACCCAGGTTGCCCTCCTGAATCAGGTCCAGGAACTGCATCCCCCGGCCCACATACCGCTTGGCAATAGACACCACCAGGCGCAAATTGGCCTCGGCCAGCCGCTGGCGGGCCTTCTCACCTTTTTTGATGGTCTTCTCCAGCTCGCGGCGCAGCTCCTCGGGGATCTCCTCCCCCGAAGCCTTCAGCTCGTCCAGCTGCTCCTGGGCGGCGTTGCCTGCGGTCATGGCCTGGGCCAGCTCCACCTCCTCCTCGGAGGTGAGCAGGTTCACCTTGCCGATCTCCTTCAGATACATGCGCACCGGGTCGTCGGTGCCAAAGTTGTCAATGAGGGAGTTGGGGTCCACAATCTCCTCCTCGGTGATCTCCTCCATCTCCTCCACCGGGGGCTCCGCCGTATCGGCAAGCTCGGGCATGTAGTCCTCCCCCACGGTGTCGATGCCCAGGTTCTCCAAGGTGTCGTAAATTTTATCCATCTGGTCGGTGCCCAGCTCCATATCCTCAAGCACGTCCAGCAGCTCGGAGGAGGACAGCTTGCCCTTCTTCTTCCCCCGCTCAATGAGCTCGGCCAGCTTTTCGGCCCCGGGGATGCCCTCCACCACCTTCATAATTTCGATCTTGCCGGTCTCCATGCGGGCCTGGATGTCGGCCTGCGTCTCCTTCTTCTCCAAAATCATCTCGCCGGTGGTGTTGTCTTTCTTTTTGGTGCTCATGTCTTCTCCTCCATATATGCTTTCTTCTGTTGATATTTTTTCTGTACGGCCAGCAGGAGGTCGTCCCCCTGCTCTCCGCCCTCCCGCAGCAGCTTCTCGCCGCGAATGAGGGATATGTAGTCCGCAATGGCCTGACCGCTGTTGGCCACCGACTCGGGCTGTGCGGCCACTTGAGCCAGGTGGTCCATCTCCCCGCCGCTGAGATCCTCCGCCAGAGCGGCCAGCCGGGTGGACAGCCCCTCCCCCGCCCGCTGCATCAGCCGGTCGAAGGCCCGGCCCAGCAGCGGGGAGGAGAACTCCGCCCCTGTAATTCCCGCCATTTTGTCCGCCAGACCCGGGTCCAGCATGAGCAGGCGCAGCAGCCCCTCCTCCGCCCGGGCGGAGCGGATATTTTCATACCGCAGGGAGCGGGCCCTGGGCTGGAGCTGACTGGTGGGGGTCAGGTCCCGGCGTTCCTGCTGCTTTTTCGCCTTGCGCAGCCGGCCTTTCAGGGCCCGGTCCACCTCCAGCTTCATGGCGTCGGGCGTCACCCCCGCCGCCTGGGCGGCGTGGCCGCCGTATATCTCCCGCTCCACCGCGCTGTGGAGGGCGGACACCAGCTGAGCGGCCTCCTGGAGGAAGGCCACCTTCTGGCTGTCGTCATTCAGGTCAAATTTCTTCTGTAGCTGGGCCAGGCGGTAGTCCACCTGGTTCTCGCTCTGGTCCAGCAGCCTGGCGAAGGCCTCCCGGCCGTAGGCCTTGATGAACTCGTCCGGGTCCTTGGCCCCCTGCATCCGCAGCACCTTTACCTTCAGCCCCGCCTTCTCCAGAATGGGGATAGCCCGCTGGGCGGCGGCCACGCCGGCCCCGTCGCCGTCGTAGGCGATCACCGCCTCCTTGAAGTACCGGGAGAGCAGCTGGCCATGCTCCTCCGTCAGGGCGGTACCCAGGGAGGCCACCGCGCTGTCAAAGCCCGCCTGGTGGAGGGAGATGGTATCCATATACCCCTCCGTCAAAATCACCCGCCCCGCCTTTGAGGTCTTGGCGATATTCAGGGCAAAGACGTTGCGGCTCTTGTTGTACACCGGGGTGTCCGGGGAGTTGAGGTACTTGGGTGTGGAGTCGTCCATCACCCGGCCCCCGAAGCCGATCACGTTCCCCCGCACGTCGATGATGGGGAACATCACCCGGTTGCGGAAGCGGTCATAGATGCGACCGTCCTTATTGCTCACGGCCAGTCCGGCATCGAGGAGGTCCCGCTTGTCATAGCCCTGGGCGGACAGCTCGGTGATGAGGCCGTCCCACCGGTTGGGGGCAAAGCCCAGGCCGAAATTGGTCAGCGTCCGCCTGGACAGGCCCCGTCTCTGGAGGTAGGCCAGCCCCTCCGCCCCCTCCGGGCCGTGGAGCCAGCGGTGGAAGGCCCGGGCGGCCTGCTTGTTGATGGTGAGAATCTTCTCCCGGCGCTCCCGGGCTCCGGGGGAGGAGCCAAATTCAGGCACCGGCATCCCCGCCCGCTGAGCCAGCACCGCCACTGCGTCCTTAAAGGGCAGATTTTCCAGCTCCATCACAAAGTTGACGGCGCCCCCTCCCTTGCCGCAGCCGAAGCATTTGTACATCTGCCGGTCGGGCACCACATGGAAGGAGGGGGTTTTTTCGCTGTGAAAGGGGCAGCAGCCCCAGTAGCTGTTTCCTTTTTTTGTCAGCCGCACCGACTCGGACACCAGGTCTACAATGTCGGTCCGGGCCAGAAGCTCGTCCAAAAATCGCTCGGGCAAGGGCAAAGGTTTTCCCCCCTATTTGTATCCATTTTCCGGGCAAATTATCCCAATTATAACACCGTCCACCCCTTGGGGATGAACAGCTCCTTGAACCGCTCCACCGCAAAGGGGTCGGTCATGCCGGCGATGTAGTCGCACACCGCCCGGTCCACCCCCTCCTCCATCCGAATGGCCTGGAAGTCGCCGGGCAGCCGGTCCGGGTCCTTTTGATAGTATTCAAAGAGGCGGCGAAGCATGTCTTGCGCTTTGCCCTCCTCCCCTTTGGCCAGCTGATTGGTATATACGCTTTCAAACATGAAGTCCTTCAGGGCCAGCATGGCCTCCCCCACCTGAGGGGACTGGCGTATCTCCCGCTGCCCCTGGCTGGCCTGCACCGCATCGGTCACCAGGGTGCTGACCCGCTTGCTGTGGGTGAAGCCCAGCACGTTGGATATCTCCAGCGGAATGTCCAGCGGGCGGATGATGTCCCCCCGCAACGCATCCTCAATGTCGTGGTTGATGTAGGCGATGTGGTCGGCCAGGCGGACGAGCTGCCCCTCCAGGGTGGCGGCAGGGGTCCCCTTGGTGTGGCAGACGATGCCGTTGCGCACCTCCCAGGTCAGGTTGAGCCCCGCGCCCCCCTTCTCCAGCCGCTCCACCACCCGCACCGACTGCTTGTAGTGGGCAAAGCCGCCCGGCATCATCTCGTTCAGCAGCCGCTCCCCGGCGTGGCCGAAGGGGGTGTGCCCCAGGTCGTGGCCCAGGGCGATGGCCTCGGCCAGGTCCTCGTTGAGCGCCAGAGCCCGGGCCATGGTCCGGGCAATGCGGGAGACCTCCAGGGTGTGGGTCATGCGGGTGCGGTAGTGGTCCCCCTCAGGCTGGAGGAAGACCTGGGTCTTGTGCTTCAAGCGCCGGAAGGCTTTGGAGTAGACAATGCGGTCGGTGTCCCGCTGGAAGGGGGTGCGGATGTCGCACTCCTCCTCCGGCCGGACCCGTCCCCGACTCTCCGCCGACCGGCAGGCCAGCGGAGATAAGGTGATTTTCTCCCGCTCCTGGGTCTGTTCCCGCAGCGTCATGAGCAGTCCCTCCCCCTGGATATTTTCGTTACGATTACTTATACGAAATAACTGCTTGGATTCCTCTTTTTTCAAAAAATTTTTTTATCACTCCCCGCCCGGAAAAAGCTTGAAGCCAGACGGAAAACCAGCTATAATCTGGTGCAGACAACCAAACCAGCCACCCGGCAATTTTGTCTATCCGCAGGAGGACCTATGCAGAAGCTGAAATTTATCCCTTTTTCCGCCGGCGTCATGCTCTTTGTCCTGTCAGCGGTCACAATCTATCTCTCCATCCAGGAGCTGTCCGACATCCGGCCCGCCGGCGACTATGAGGACCAGGGAGTTTACACCTTTCTGCCTTACGATGTACAGTCCATCCAAGTAAAAAACACCAGCGCCAGCAGCCGGGACCGGCGTATGCACCCCACCACAACCGTCTATATGGTACTCTACCGGGACACCAGCGGCGCCGGGTATCGCTGGCAGGAGCGGACCCCCGCGCCGGAGCTGGGACAGAAGACGGTGAAGGCCGGGCAGACTGTGGCCCGCCGCGTACTGACGATCCCCAGCAGCCGCACCTATATCACCGTGGAGCCGGAACAATCCGCCAAAAGCTATACCGACGGGCTGAGGCAAAAATACAGCCTCTGCCTGGGGCTGTCCGTTGCATATATCCTGTTCTACCTGGCCGCTTGGTACGTCATTCGCGCCAAAAGCAATCCCCGGCGGTAAGTCCGCCGGGGGTTCTTTTCTACTTTTCCCGCCCCGTTTCACTGCTTGGTACACAGATAAATAATCAACTAAAAAAGGGAAAAAGGGACTTGAAAAAAATCCCCTTTCCCATTACAATTGATAGGCTGGGTTTTAGACCCACTCACGAAATTTTAACGGATGGAGTAATGAGTATGAAAAAGATTCAGCGGGCCAACGGCAAGAAGTACAAGCGCATCGGCCAGAAGGTCGGCAACATGGTGGTCATCATGCAGATCGTATCGGTGATCTTTGCCGTAACGATGTGCGTTACCATGTTCCGCAGCCTGACCACAAAGATGCTGAAAGATCGCTGCACCGACGGCACCAATATGCTGGCCTACCTCCTGGAGCAGACCACTGAGGACACCGACATCGACCAGCTGCTGGACGGCCTGAAAAGCCGCATGGGCTGCGAATTTACCATTTTCGAGGGCGACACCCGGGCCTACACCACCGTAATTCAGGACGGCAAGCGGGTGGTGGGCACCAAGCTGTCCTCCAGCCTGTCCTCCACCGTGCTCCAGCAGGGACAGACCTATCTGGGCAAGGCCACCATTTTGAATGAGGAATATCTCTGCTCCTATGTCCCCACCCGGGGGGCCGACGGCAAGGTGGACGGCCTTCTCTTTGCCGGCATCTCCAGCGCCGAGGCCAATCAGCAGACCTTTATGACCATACTCATGTCCTCCCTGGTCAGCATCGGCGTTATCATTGTGTGCGTCATGATTATGACCCCCTACTTAAAGAAAACCGTGTCCAACCCCCTGGCTGAGATCACCCAGGTGGCCAACCGGCTGGAAAAGGGCGACTTGGGCCTGACCAGCGGTGAGGAAATTGTCATCAGCGTCCACTCCAACGACGAGGTGGGCGACCTGGCCCAGATTTTCCGGGAGACCATCCACCGCCTGCGGTCCTACATCGGTGAGATTTCCAGCGTGCTGGACTCCATCTCCAACGGCGATCTGACCAACAGTATCCAACAGGACTATGTGGGCGATTTCACCTCCATCAAGCGCTCTCTGGACGGCATCGAGGCCAAGCTGAACGACACCATGGGCCAGATTAAGACCAGCGCCGAGCAGGTGGCCTCCGGCTCTGAGCAGGTGTCCAACAGCGCCCAGTCCCTGGCCCAGGGGGCCACCCAGCAGGCCAGCTCGGTGGAGGAGTTGTCCGCCACCGTCAACGAGATCGCCGCCAACGCCCAAAGGACCGCCCAGGCCACCCGGGAGGCCGGCCAGTTTGTGGAGCAGGCCGGCGCACAGCTGGGTATCAGCGTGGAATACGTCAAGCAGCTCAATACGGCCATGGAAAAAATCTCCACCTCCTCGGAGGAGATCTCCAAGATTATCGCCGCCATTGAGAACATCGCCTTCCAGACCAACATCCTGGCCCTGAACGCCGCCGTGGAGGCGGCCCGGGCCGGTTCCGCCGGCAAGGGCTTTGCCGTGGTGGCCGACGAGGTGCGCAACCTGGCCAACAAGTCCGACGAGGCCGCCAAGGCCACTAAGGACCTGATTGAGAGCTCCATCGCCTCGGTGAACGAGGGCAGCGACGTGGTGGCGAAGGTCACCCAGTCCCTGGCCCGCACCAGCGAGAGCGCCGGCGGCGTGACTGAAAAGATGTCCATTGTGGTGGAGGCGGTGGAGAGCCAGACCACCTCCATCTCCCAGGTCACCGAGGGCATCGACCAGATTTCCGCCGTGGTCCAGACCAACTCCGCCACCAGCGAGGAGTGCGCCGCCGCCAGTGAGGAGCTCTCCTCCCAGGCCAGCCTGTTCAGGCGGCTGGTCAGCTCCTTCCGCCTGAAGCAGGAGTCCCACTGGTAAACCAATCTGTACCGCAAAGGGCCGGGGCATTTGCCCCGGCTCCTTACTATTTTATGCTCCGTTTTACTTTTTCACAGGCAGGACAATGACCTGTCCCTCATAGATGATATTGGCGTTTTTCAGCCGGTCGGCGTTGCGCGCAAAAATGGCCTTGTACTCGCTGACCTTGCCGTACTCAGCGGCGGCGATCTTGCCCAGGGTGTCGCCGGCCTTGACGGTGTACAGCTTCTCACCGGTTCCGGCAGCGGGGGCGGGAATCAGGGTGTCCTTGCCCAGCTTCTCGGGCAGCGTGATAACCGCTCCCTCCTTCAGCGCCACGCCCTTGTTGGCTTTCTGGAGGGTGTAACGCTGGGCGTTGGTGCCGTAGAAGTTGGTGCAGATGGTGCTCCAGGTGTCGCCCTTTTTCACGGTGTAGCTGCCGGGAGCGTCGGGGGTGCTGGGTGTGGTCGGGGCAGTGGGCTGCTCCGGAGTAGTCGGCTGGGTGGGCTGCTCGGGCTCAGTGGGCTGCTCAGGCTCGGTAGGTTGCTCCGTCCCGACGGATATCAGCTTGGCATAGTCGCTCTCGCACATCGGAGAGATTCCATACAGCTTGTCAAGACAAATCCCAAATTCCTCTGGCTGGGTGGGGGAAACAGTATAGGTTATTACCTCCGTTAGCGGCCACGAGGGACTACTATTTGAATTCCAAAAGGTTTTGATCTCAGGGTCCCACACATAACTTTCTCCGCTATTGTAGGCGTAGCTTTCCCTGTTATTCACGAAATCCTGATATGCCGCATATTCCGGCGAATTGGTATCGAAGTTAATGCTGGACCACCTGCTGCTGCCCTGGAGGACGGGGTCAGCGTACTTCCGGCCCTCCAGAGCCTCCACGGTGACGGTGGAGTTGTCTGCTACCACATGAATCGTCTGCTCAAGAATAAACATCCCGTCATCGAAACTATATCGGTGGGTCTCCTCCCGCAGAAATTCGTTCATGGTGACTTTAACACCGAGGGTCTGGTCCTCCACCACCTTTACCGTGCCCGCCGCAAAGGCGGGGGATGCCAGGGTCAGGGACAGAGTAAGCGCCAGGGTCAGGGAAAACGCTTTTTTCAGTTTTCTCATAATTTTGTACCTCTCTTTCTGTTTTGAGGTCCCTTTTCCTTTGCATTGCAAAGGAAAGAAGGGTACCCTTCTAAATCGCATTATAACATGGTTTTTGGAAGGTTGCAAGGGTAAAAATGGAAAAATAGAAACTCCCGCCCCATATGAGACGGGAGTTTAGCACACTTAGCCTTTGCTCTTGATGTACTCGTCGATGGACTTGGCGGCGGACTTGCCCGCGCCCATAGCCAGAATGACGGTAGCGGCTCCAGTGGCGGCGTCGCCGCCGGCGAAGATGTTGGGACAGGAGGTGCAGCCCATCTCGTCGGCCTGGACGCAGCCCTTCCGGGTCTTTTCCAGACCGGGGGTGCCGTCGTAGCTCATGGGGTTGGGCTGGGTGCCCAGGGACATGACCACGGCGTCCACCTCCATCTTGAACTCACTGCCCTCGATGACCACGGGGCGGCGGCGGCCGGAGGCATCGGGCTCGCCCAGCTCCATCTTCACGCAGGTGATGGACTGGACGTGGCCGGTCTCATCCCCCTCAATGGACACGGGGTTGGTGAGCAGGTCGAAGACGATGCCCTCCTCCTTGGCGTGGTGGACCTCCTCCTTACGGGCGGGGAGCTCGGCCTCGGAGCGGCGGTAGACGATGTGGACGTCGGCCCCCAGGCGCTTGGCGCACCGGGCGGCGTCCATGGCCACGTTGCCGCCGCCGACGACCGCCACCCTCTTGTTGTGAAGGACGGGGGTGGGGGAATCGTCCTTGTAGGCCTTCATCAGGTTGATGCGGGTGAGGTACTCGTTGGCGGAGTAGACGCCCACCAGGGACTCGCCGGGGATCTTCATAAACATGGGCAGGCCGGCACCGGAGCCGATGAATACGGCCTCGTAGCCCTGCTCGAACAGCTCGGTGATGGTAAGCACCTTGCCGATGACCATGTTCAGCTCGATGTCCACCCCCATCTTCTCCAGGTTGGCCACCTCGCGCTTGACAATGGCCTTGGGGAGACGGAACTCGGGAATGCCGTAGCTCAGCACGCCTCCGGGGGTGTGGAAGGCCTCAAACACAGAGACGGAGTAGCCCATCCGGGCCAGCTCGCCGGCGCAGGTCAGGCCGGCGGGGCCGGAGCCAATCACCGCCACCTTGTGGCCGTTCTTGGGGGCGGTGGCCACGTTGGCGATGCCGTTTTCGGCGGCCCAGTCGGCCACAAAGCGCTCGATGCGGCCGATGGACACGGGCTCGCCCTTGATGCCCCGGACGCACTTGCCCTCGCACTGGGTCTCCTGGGGGCAGACGCGGCCCGAGATTGCGGGCAGGGCGTTGGCGTCGGACAGCAGCTGATAGGCGGCGGCCAGGTCGCCCTCGGCCACCTTGCCCACAAACTCGGGGATGGGGATGCCCACAGGACACCCGCTGACACAGGGCTTGTTCTTGCAGTTCAGGCACCGCTGTGCCTCGTTCTGGGCCTGCTCCAGGGTGTAGCCCAGGGCCACCTCTTTAAAGTTGGCGTTGCGTACATTGGCCTCCTGCTCCGGCATGGGGGTCTTTTCCATCTGCATATTAGCCATTCATGGCACCTCCTCCCAGGCGGCAGAGGTGCTTCTCTTTCGCCTTGGCTTCATGCTCTTTATAGGTCGCGTTGCGGGCAATCACTTCGTCAAAGTCCACCTTGTGGCCGTCGAAATCGGGGCCGTCCACGCAGGCAAATTTCACCTCGCCGCCCACGGTGAGACGGCAGCAGCCGCACATGCCTGTTCCGTCGATCATAATGGGGTTCATGCTCACGGTGGTGGGGATGTTATACTTCTCGGTGAGCTTGCAGGCAAACTTCATCATCAGCAGGGGGCCGATGGCAAAGACCCGGTCGAACTTCACGCCGCTGTTGATGAGCTCCTCCAGCTTGCCGGTGACAAAGCCGTGGTAGCCGTAGGTGCCGTCGTCGGTGCAGATGTGCAGGTCGGTGCAGGCCTGGCCCATCTCCTCCTCCAGAATGACGATCTCCTTGGTCTTGAAGCCACCGATCAGGTCCACCTGGTTGCCGGCCTGGTGCAGGGCACGGGCCACCGGCAGGGCGATGGCACAGCCCAGGCCGCCGCCCAGGACGGCCACACGGCCCACGTTCTCCACCTCAGTGGGCAGGCCCAGGGGGCCCACGAAGTCCTGGAGACAGTCGCCCTCGTTCAGCTGATCCAGTGCCAGGGTGGTGCCGCCGATCTTCTGATAGATCACGGTGACCAGTCCGTCCACTGCGCTGGAGATGGTGAGGGGGATCCGCTCTCCCTCCTCATCCACCCGCAGGATGATGAACTGGCCCGCCTGCGCCTTGGCGGCCACCAGCGGCGCATACACCGAAATTTGAGAAATTTCCGGTGTCAGCACCTTTTTCTTCGCAATTTCGTACTTCTTCACTGTTTCTCCTCCTGTCAGAGTTCTTCCTTTTTCCATCGGGTATATTGCCAGCGGCCCCGCCGCACAGATCACAGATTCTTCTTTTTTCCATAGCGCCGGCGGCGGCGTGCGTAGCGCAGCCAGCGCAGCAGGAAGGCCCCCCCAATCACCGCCACGGCCAGCACCAGCAGCGCGACCACGGTGATCCAGCTGGGGTTTTTCACCAGCTCAATGGGGTTCCAGCTGCGGCTGACGTCCTTCCGGCCGTCGCCGCCGGGCAGGGAGTAGCGGCCGGGAATTCCCTCCTCTCCGAAGCTCTGGAGGTAGGCGGCCAGGGCGTACCACTCTTTAATCTCGCTGCCGTTCTCGTCCCGGAGGATGCAGGCCTCGAAATCGGTGACCGGACTGCCGTCCGCCATTTTGGGCTCCAGAGACAGCAGGCCGAAGGACTTGCCCTCCACCGTGCTCAGCATCTGGGCGGAGTACATGCCGGTGACCACCCGGTAGAGCTGGTCATCCACAATCTCACTGGGGAAAACAGCACTTCCTGTACCAGGTTTTCCAGGTGTGCCATCGGGATTCGTCACCATTACATTTTGGGTATAATCCATCCTTTGATAAAGCCGCGCCTCCGTCACCCTGTTGAAAAACATTCGGTGAGTGTTGAAGGAATATTCCAGCCCCGCAATATACAGCTGAGCGGCGGGCATGAGAGGGGTAACTGAGGCGTCCACCTCAGCGACGGCCTTCAGCTCCCTGCCCGTGAGGTACACCCCCACCAGAGGGAAGCCAGAGGTGCCGTCGCTCCCCACCCCCATGGACAGCACGTCAAAGGCCATAGAGGTGGTAATCTCCCCCGTCGCAATGGGAGCGCGGAGCACCCCATCTGCTGTGACGGTGACGGTTGGGACATCGGGGGCGTCCTTCTCCAGATTGTTCACCGCCCACAGGAAGGAGTCGGCCACCAGCTCCCCCAGGGCGTTACCGCTCTGGACCCCGGACCTGGGGGTGGGCAGGTCGAAGCCGGCCACGGTGAGTACCTCGTCATAGGTCAGGCCGTAACGAGCCAGGTAGGTCCCCCCTACCAGCCCCTTCCACCGCTCCACCATAGTGGTAATCTCCCCGTCCTCGGGGAGGGTCTCGTCGATGGGGGTGAGGTGGTAGTCGGTGAGAGTTCTCTCTCCGCCTTCGGTCCATTCGATGGTAATGGAGCCCAGATTTTCGCAGTAGGGCCCGGCGGAGACGATATAGGTGTTGTTCACGGCGATGGGCTCGGTCAGGGTGGTGTGGGTGTGGCCTGAGACGATCAGGTCGATGCCCTCCACCTTCTCCGCCAGCAGCTCATCCTCCGACAGCTTCTTTTTCTCGCTGGTCCCCCCGTGGGACAGGCAGATGATAAACTCCGCCCCCTGCTCCCTCAAATGCTCCACACACCGCCGGGCGCTGTCCGCCATATCCTCCAGCACAAAGCCGGAGGCGGGGGCGCAGGCATGGGAGTCCTTCCCCATCAGGCCGAAAATGCCGTAGGTGACGCCCCCCCGCTCCAGGGTCATGCAGTCCTGCACGCCGTAGGCTGCCATGGCCCGCTGGATGTCCGGCCTGTTCGGGTTGTCTTCGGCGGGCTTGTAGTTGGCCATCAGGAGGGCGGGGCCTCCGTCGCCGCTCTCCACCACAGCGTTCAGCATGGAAGCAAAACCGGTGCCGGTGTGGTCAAATTCATGGTTGCCCACCGCGGCCGCGTCGTAGCCCAGGGCCTTCATGGTGCGCAGCTCCGCCCCCTGGGTGGTGTACAGGGTCTGAATCAGGGAGCCGATGGAGAAGTCCCCCCCGTCCAGCACCAGGGCATCTGGATTGGCCTTCCGCTCCCGGTCCAGAGCGGTTTTCAGCCGGGCATAGCCCCCGGATTCCCCCCCCTGGCCGTCCGGCTGGGGCAGAAAGTGGGAATGGAGGTCGTGGGTAAAGAGCACCGTGGAACGGCGGACGGGCGCGTCGGCCCACACCGGGACGGGCAGCAGAGAAAACAGCAGCAAAATCGCCAGAAAAAAAGCTGGAATACGGCGCTTCACACACATCACCTCCACTTGTTCAGTAAAATGTCCGGCCGCTTACTGGATTACGTCAAACTGGACCGGGCGGTAAAACAGCTCCCGGACCCGGGCGGGGTCGCCGGTCTGGCCCAGCACCCACATCAGCTTGGCGGTGGCGGCCTCCAGGGTCATGTTGTAGGCCTCCATCAGCTGGAAGCGCTCCTTCACCTGCTGGCCCACCTCGTAGACAGCCATGTCGCTGCCCTCGTAGGGCACTTGGGTCATCATGACGATGGTCTTCCCCGCCTCCAGCCAACCGGCAACCGCCTGGGCCAGAGGGCCGTTCCCTCCGCCGGGCAGGCCGCCCACGCCGAAGGACTGGAGAATCACCGCCCGGTAGCTGTCCTTCAGCAGCTCCAGGGCCTCCGCCCCCATGCCCGGAATCAGGGTGAGCAGCAGCACCTTCTCCTCCAGCCTGTCATAGAAGGTGGGTTCCGCCCCGTAGGCGTAGGGCCGGGGGGCCAGGTAACGGATTAACCGGCCGTCCCGGATCACCGCCCGCTCCGGGTAGTCCACCGAGGAGAAGGCGTTAAAGCTCTTGCTGCGCTCCTTCCGGGCCCGGGTACCAAGAATCACCCGGCCGTCAAAGACCAGGCTCACGTCGTGGGAGTCCCGGTCCACCGCATAGAGGAAGCTGTTGTACAGGTTCCGCCTGGCGTCTGTGTCGTTAAGGGCGATGGACTTCTGGGAGCCGGTAATTACAATGGGCTTGGGGGAGTCCTGAATCAGGTAGGACAGGGCGGCGGCGGTATAGGCCATAGTGTCGGTGCCGTGGGTAAGGACAAAGCCGTCGTACTCGTCATACCGCGCCCGGATGGCGGCAGCCATCTCCAGCCAGTGGCCGGGACCCACATTGGTGCTGTCCAGATTCATCAGCTGGACGGCCTCCACCCGGCACAGCTCCCCCACTGCGGGCACGTGGCTTAAAATTTCCTCCGAGGTGATGGCCGGGCTCAGCCCGTGGCCTCTATCCAGGGTGGCAATGGTGCCGCCGGTGGCCAGCATCAAAATACGCTTCATCCGTTCCGCCCTCACAGACACTGGAGATATTTCCCATACAGGGTCATGGCCAGCTCATCCCCGATTTTGTGGACCTGCTCCTCCGTCACCCAGCCCTCGTAGAGGGCCAGCTCCTCCAGGCAGCCCACATAACGGCCGGTGCTGTCTTGGATTCGCTTGATGGTCTGTCCGGCGGCCAGCAGGCTGTCGGCGGTGCCGGCGTCCAGCCAGGTAAAATTCCGCTCCAGAGGAATCACCTGGAGCTGGCCCCGGCGGAGGTATTCCAGATTCACGTCGGTAATCTCCAGCTCCCCCCGGGCGGAGGGCTTCAGGTGGTTGGCAATCTCCATCACCTGGTGATCGTAGAAATACAGGCCGGGGATAATATAGTTGGACTTGGGGTAGCGGGGCTTCTCCTCGATGGAAATGGCCCGGCCGTCCCGGTCGAACTCCACCACGCCGAAGGGGCGGGGGTCCTCCACCCAGTAGCCGAAGACGGTGGAGCCCCGGTCGTTGGCGGCGGCCCGCTTCAGGGTGGTGGCCAGGGTGGGGGCGTAGAAAATATTGTCCCCCAGCACCAGGCAGACCCGGTCGTTGCCCACAAACTTCTCCCCGATGAGCAGGGCATCAGCAATGCCCCGGGCCACCGGCTGCTCAGCGTACTGAATTTGCAGGCCGTACTGGCTGCCGTCCCCCAGGAGGGCCTGGAAGGTGGCCGTCTCGCCGGGCGGGACGATAATCATAATCTCTGAAATCCCCGCCTGCATGAGGATGGCAATGGGGTAGTAAATCAGCGGTTTGTCGTAGACCGGCAGCAGGGGCTTGCACACCGGCTTGGTCATGGGGTACAGGCGGGTCCCCTTCCCCGCCGCTAAAACGATACCTTTCATACTGTTCTCCTGTCCGGCGCAAGGGCCGTTTTCCCGGTTCGGCTGTGTATAACAATGGTTATTGTATCATTTTATCATAGTTCCTTCTCCGTTACAAGAAAAAACTGTTTAAAACTATCACAACCGGCGGGGCCAAAAGGTCCCGCCGGTTGTTTAAGTTGGTCAAATCGGGATGTGCGGACGCCGTCAGGCAAGGGCGCTCTTTTTGGCGCTCATGCGCTGGACAACGATAATACCAACCACAAGCACCACGCCGATCACGTCGGTGAGCTCCCCGGGGATCATCATGCACAGACCGCCGGCGGCAATCAGAACGCGGAACAGCGGGTTCATGGGCTTATACAGGTAGCCGTTCAGGGCCGCAGCCACGCCGAACAGGCCGGCCAGGGAGGTGATTACAATGATCGCGGACTGGATCACCTTCATGGCCATGCTGGTGCCCTCGGCAAACTGGAACAGCATGGCAGGGTTCATGGCGAAGATGTAGGGCACCACAAAGGCGGCGATGGCCAGCTTGGTGGCGTTGAAGGCCGTCTTCATTGGCGGAGCCTTGGCGATAGCGGAGCCGGCATAAGCGGCCAGAGCCACGGGGGGCGTGATGTCGGCCACGATGCCGAAGTAGAACACGAAGAAATGGGCGCAGATCATGGGGATGCCAATAGCGGGGTTCATCAGGATGGGGGCGCAGGTGGAGGCCATGATGCAGTAGTTGGCGGTGGTGGGCACGCCCATGCCCAGTACGATACAGCAAATCATGGTGAGGAACAGAGCGACAAGCGCCTGTCCGCCGGACACCCGGACGATGGCGGTAATCAGCTTGGAGGCCAGGCCGGTGGTGGTGATGCAGCCAGCAACCAGACCGGCCATGGAACAGGCGGCGGCCACGCTGATGGTACCCTTGGCGCCCGCCTCCAGAGCGTCGAAGAACTTGCCTACCGTGATGTTGTCAGACTTGTCCGGATTCTTGGTCACGTTGTTGACAACGTTGGTAATCAGGCCCACCACGATGGTGACAATGATGGCGATGGTGGCGGAGGACTGCATGGTGCGCTTGCCGGAGGACACCAGCCAGACCAGAATCACCAGGGGCAGCAGCAGGTAGATCTTGGGCATCAGGGTCTTGATCTTGGGCAGCTGGTCGCGGGGGATGCCCTTCAGGCCCAGCCGCTTGGCCTCCAGGTGGACGGCGATGAAGATACCGGTGAAGTAGAGCACTGCGGGCAGGACGGCCAGCAGGGCGATCTTGCCATAGGGCTCGCCGGTGTACTCCGCCATGAGGAAGGCGGCGGCGCCCATGATGGGGGGCATGATCTGACCGCCGGTAGAGGCGGCGGCCTCCACCGCGCCGGCGAACTCGGGCTTGTAACCCGTCTTCTTCATCATGGGGATGGTGATGGAGCCGGTGGTGACGGTGTTGCCCACCGAGGAGCCGGACACCATGCCGCACAGGGCGGAGGACAGGACGGCCACCTTGGCAGGACCGCCGGAGGCGGAGCCAGCCACCGAGTTGGCCAGGTTAATAAAGAAGGTGGAAATACCTGTCCGTTCCAGGAAGGCTCCGAAGATGATAAACAGCACAATGTACTTGGCGCACACGTTGATGGGGGCGCTCAGAAGGCCGTTCAGGGTGTAGAACAGGTCGTAGATGGCCTTGTCGTACTTGATGCCCGCGCCGAAGGGCAGGAAGGTGTACAGCATCAGCGCGCCCACCACACACAGGATGGGCAGGCCCACGCACCGGCGGCACAGCTCCACCAGAGAAAGGATGACCAGCACGGCCAGCAGACACATCACCGGGTTCCGGGTGACCTTGCGGGCCTGCACCACGATGATGCTGTTGTAAATCGAGGAGCAGTAGATCAGCGGGAGTACACCCATCAGCATAAAGACTATGTCGTACCAGGGGAAGGAATTAGGCTTCACATTCCCCTTCTTGATGGGGTAGGTCAGGTAGCCCAGCACCAGCATCATGGCCAGGAAGTTGTACAGACGCACGTTCTGGGCGGCCTGGCTGAACAGGGTCACATACATGCAGTACAGGGAAATCAATACTGCCAGCCCCTTGACAACGAGCTTGGGCACACCCTCCCAAACCCGAGTGTTGGACTCCCGGTCATACTTTTTCATGACCTCGTCCAGGTCGGCTTCCGTTCCAACCTCCACGGCTGCCGCCTTCGCCTCCAGTTCCTCCTGGAGCCTGTCTTTTTCGTTGGATGCCATAGAATTCTCCTTTCTTTTCTTCTCTCCTTATTCGGCCGCGAAGCAGATATATCGACATTCCGCCAAATACAGATATATCCGCTCCGCGGAATCCCCCGTGGAAACAGAAGCGGCTGCGGCGGTACCAGCCCGCCGCAGCCGCCTGGCTTACGCTAAGGGAACTGCGCTTCTGCTTACTTTACGGTGATGCCCTTGTCAGCAAAGTAAGCCACAGCGCCGGGGTGATAGGGCACGGCGGTGACGGAGGAGGCGAACTCCAGGCTCAGCTCCTTGGCCTTGTCGTGACCCAGGGTGTCGATGTTCTCAAACACGCCGTACAGGAAGTTGTACACGTCGGCATCGGACACGTCGTTGCGGGCGATGACAACAGCGCCCACAGCCACGGTGGTCACATCCTCGGGGGTGTTGTAGGCGTCCTTGGAGATGACATTCTTGCTGTAGTAGGGGGAGGCGGCGATGAGCTTGTCAATGTGCTCGTCGTCCAGGCTGACCAGATACACGTCGTTGGAGGCGGCCAGAGTGGTAACAGCGGTGGTAGGAGCGCCGGCGACCACGAAGGCGGCGTCGATCTTGCCGTCCTGCAGGTTCTCGGCGGAGTCGCCGAAGGACAGGTACTGGGGCTTGATGTCCTTCTCAACGTCCAAGTCATAGGCGGCCAGCACGTCAACGGCGTTGAAGTACACGCCGGAGCCCTGGTCACCCACGGAAACGGACTTGCCCTTCAGGTCGGCAACAGTCTTGATGTCGGGGTTCAGGGTGACGATCTGGACCTGCTCCATGTACAGGGCGGCCACGGTGGAGAAGCTGTCGATCTTGGTGTCGAACAGGCGCTCGCCGTTGTAGGCATAGGCCATAACGTCGGACTGGACAAAGCCCAGCTGGGCATCCTCCAGGTCCAGGTTCTCAATGTTGGCCTTGGAGCCGCCGGAGGGGACTGCGGTGACGGTGGTGCTGGTGGTCTCGCCCACCTTGCCGCCCAGAACGCCGCCAAAGCCGTAGTAGGTGCCCTGGTCGCCGCCGGTGGTGAAGGTCAGGCTGGTGCCGCCGTCCTTAGCGGACAGGCCGCTGCTGGGCTGGCTGCTGGAAGTGCCGGAGGGCTCGCCGGGGTTGCTGGTTCCGGGATTGCTGGCAGAACCGCCGCTGGACTTGTCGCCGCCGCCGCAGGCAGTCAGCGCCAGGCTCATTGTCATGGCCAGAGCGAGCGCCAATGCAAGTTTCTTCTTCATATTCTTTCCTCCATTTTTCAAGATTGGCTTTGTTCTTCCTGTTCAGGAAGAACAACAAGCCCGGCCGGGCTTGTGCCATATGGATTACAGGCACAATTGCCTGCGGGGTTATTATATTACATCTTCCCCAAGAAAGCAAGTTCTTTTTTTCTTCCAGGCTATCCCCCCTGTGTATTTCGAGCAATTTTTCCGAAATCTTCCCGGAATCTTTATGCTTTTTCTACACATCTCCCGACCTGCACCCCCCTCTACGGCGTCCACCCCTCCATTCCAACCTGCAGCTTTTCCAGCGCCTTCTTCTCGATGCGGGATACATAGGACCGGCTGATGCCGCACTGGGCGGCAATTTCCCGCTGGGTCCGCGGCGGTTTGTCGTCCAGGCCGTAGCGCAGGGTGATGATCAGCCGCTCCCGGGGCGTCAGGCAGGTCTGGACGCACCGGCGCACCTTCACACAGGCGTCACGGGTGTCCAGGTCCTCCAGCATGTTGTCGTCCACCGCGATAACGTCCATGAGCGACAGCGTCCCCCCGTCCCCCGCCGCCTCCAGAGTCTCCGTCAGAGACACCTCCCCCTGGAGCTTGCGCTGGGCACGGAAATACATGAGGATTTCATTTTCTATACACCGGCTGGCATAGGTGGCCAGCCGCACATTCTTGTCCACCTTGAAGGTGGATATCCCCTTTATCAGTCCTATTGTGCCAATGGAAATCAGGTCGTCCTGGTCTCCGGTTTGGGCGTAATACTTTTTTAAGGCCGCAAGCAAAAGGAAAGAGGTGTCCTCTCAATTTTTCATTCTTGATTCTCCGCGCCGAATAAGCTATAATATCGTCGTCACAGATTAGAGAGGAGATTTTCATGAACAAACGCTATAAAATAGGACTTCTTGTTCTGTCTGCCGTCCTGCTTTGCAGCTGCTCCCCCAAGGGCAGCGAACCGCCAGTCTTAACCGATCCCGGGACGGTAAGCGAACCCCCTTCCCAAAGCGCGTCATCTTCCGAGGAGGAACCCGCTCCCATCTTCATCACGTTTGAGGGGATTGACCTAGAGGGAAACACCATTTCGGAGGACATATTCCTCCAGTCCGACCTCACCATGGTCAACGTGTGGGCGACATACTGCAATCCCTGCCTGAACGAGATGCCTGGGTTGGGAGAACTGGCAGCAGAATATGAACAGTCACAGTTCCAAATCATCGGCATCGTCAGCGACGTACAAGAAGGCGAGGACCAAACGCTTGTGGAAAGTCTGATCCAGCAGACGGGCGCAAATTATCCTCATCTGCTGGCCAACGATTCTATCTACCAGGCGCTCCTGGCGGGGGTAAGCGGTGTGCCCACCACCTTCTTCTTTGACGGAGAGGGGGCATATCTGGGCGGCGTAGTCGGTTCCGCAGAAAAATCGCAGTGGGAGGAGCTTATCCATGAACTTCTGGAAAAATCGTAGCGTCTGGATATTAGGTGTTCTGACCGGGGCGGCTTTTCTTGGGATTGGGGCCTCTCAGGGGCAGCTTGAAGTGGTCTGGAGAAAGGCAGTGATGATCTGCCTGGAATGCATCGGGATTGGGTGACGTATGGGACGACTTCGACTGACGGTGCAGCTGCTGTTTACCATCGTGACAAACGGCTATCTGTACGGCTTCCTCAGCGGGAAAATCTACCGGGGCACCCTGAAATACGCCTGCGTCCCGGGGCTGAACTGCTACTCCTGCCCCGGAGCCCTCGCCTCCTGCCCCATCGGGGCCTTACAGGCGCTGCTGAACCAGCGGGGTTTTCAGATCCCCTTCGCGGCGCTGGGCTTCTTCTTCCTGTTCGGCAGCCTGCTGGGCCGCTTTGTCTGCGGCTGGCTGTGCCCCTTCGGACTGGTGCAGGACCTTCTCCACAAAATCCCCATCTTCAAAAAAAGAAAGCGCCTGCCCTTCCACCATATTTTGAAATACGGGAAGTATGTGGTGCTGATTCTGCTGGTGCTTGCCGGCTCCCTGTTTCTGTGGGGCGGCTTTGCCAAGGTCCCGGCCTTCTGCAAATACCTGTGCCCCTCGGGCACCCTGCTGGGCGCACTGCCCCTGCTCAGCGCCAACAACGCCCTGCGCAGTCAGGCCGGCGGGCTGTTTTTCTGGAAGCTGGGGGTTCTGCTGGCCATCGTTCTGCTGTCTGTAAAGGTCTACCGCCCCTTCTGCCAGTACCTGTGCCCCCTGGGGGCCGTCTACGGCTGGTTCAACCGGTTCAGCCTGGTGCAGATTCACTGGGAGACGGAGCGGTGCATCTCCTGCATGGCCTGCGAAAAGGCCTGTCCGGTGGCCCTGTCCCTCCAGGAAATTTCCCGCTCCCCGGAGTGCATCCGCTGCGGCAAATGTGTGGCCGCCTGTCCGCAAAAATGCCTGTATTTCCTCCAAAAAAGCTCAAAAGCCAGAACCTCCGGCTAAAAAGCCAGAGGTTCTGTTTTACGCTGAGCTAGGTTGTCTGATACTGCTTTCGGTACTGGGAGGGGGTCATCCCCATCTCCCGCTTAAACAGCCGGCCAAAATAGAGCGCGTCCCCGTAGCCCACAATGTCGGCGATCTCCTGGATGGTGTAGCTGCTGCTCTCCAGCAGCATCTGGGCGTTTGTCATCCGCAGGGAGACGATATACTGCTTAGGGGTCATGCCGGTGTACTGCTTCAGGCTGCGGATAAAGTGGTTGGTGCTGATATGGCGGGCCTTGGCATACTCGCTGACGCTGATGTCCTGGTTGTAGTGCTCGCTGAGATAGGCAATGGCCTCTATGACTTCATCCTGAATACCGCCCGGCTGCCGGTCCAGCTCCTGCTGGCGGCATATCAGCAGCATCAGGTCGTTGAGCAGAGAGGCCAGCATCTCCTCATACAGGGGCTTGCACAGCTGAAGCTCCAGAATCATCCGCTGAAAAATCCACCGAAACTCCGACCGGGTCCCCGTGTGGTAGACGTGCTGCTTGGGGGTGAGGTGATAGTAGCGCAGGATATTTTTGGCGTCGTAGCCGGTAAAGTGAACCCAGAACACCTCCGGGTGGTCGGCGCCGTAGTAGAGATAGCGCTGCTCCTCAATGGGACAGTACAGCACAATGCTGCCCGCCCCCACCACCTCTTTCCTGCCGTTGAAAAAGAAGTGGGCCTTCCCCGCCGCCACATACAGCAGTTGGTAGTCCACCCGGCCCCTGGGCCGGTGCGTGGGCAGAACAGCAGGCTGGCCGGACAGCCTGTAAGTGCCGCAGCTGCCCACCACCAGCGGTCTGGTGTGGTCCTTGAAGTCGATGCGCGAATTTCTCAGATACCCGGAATTGATATACACGGCAGTCCCTCCGCCCCTTGCCCTTGAATTCCCAGTGTTGCCCATCATGCCTGTTTCCCCGCCAAAAATCAAGAGATTTTTACAACCAGGGTGATTTTATCCCTATTTCAGGTGATTTTTTCCATAGGATTCCCGGAAAACTGCGGCTATTCTTAAGAAGAAAGAAATGGTCCTACTTTTTTAAAACAGGAGGGAGCAATGATGATCATACCCAAGCACTATGAGGACCTGCACATTCTCCACGAAAACACCTTACCCAACCGCGCCTACTACATCCCCGCCTCCCGGCGTCTAGACGGCCTGGTGGAGTGCCGGGAGAAATCCGACCGCCTCCAGCTGCTCAGCGGGGACTGGTCCTTCCGCTGGTACCCCAGCGTCCGGGAGGTGCACACCCCCTTCTACCAGCCCGACGACCCGCTGGAGGGCTTTTCCACCATCCCCGTCCCCAGCTGCTGGCAGATGCACGGCTATGACCAGCACCAGTACACCAACATCCGCTACCCCTTCCCCGCCGACCCGCCCTACGTCCCCCAGGACAACCCCTGTGGGGCCTACGTCCGCTGCTTCCCCTACCGCCGGGAGGAAAGCGCTCCCCGGGCCTTTCTCAGCTTCGAGGGGGTGGACTCCTGCTTTTTCCTGTGGGTGAACGGCCAGTACGCCGGCTACAGCCAGGTGTCCCACTCCACCAGCGAGTTCGACGTGACCGAGCTGCTCCACGACGGGCAGAACACCCTGGCGGTGCTGGTGCTCAAGTGGTGCGACGGCAGCTACCTGGAGGACCAGGACAAATTCCGCATGAGCGGCATTTTCCGGGACGTGTACCTGCTCAAGCGGCCGGAGCAGGGCGTCTTTGACTACTTCGTCACCACCGATCTTCGCGGCGGGGACGGCCTGCTCCAGGTCCGGGCCAGCTTCTTCGGCGGGGAGGTCCCGGTGACCGCCTCCCTCTACGACAGGGAGGGCCGGCCGGTGGGAGACTGCGCCCTCTCCCCCCTGGACGGGGACGAAAGCTACCGGCAGTACGGGGAGATCACGGTGAACAGCTGTACACTCTGGAACGCGGAGTCCCCCTGTCTCTACACCCTGGTGCTGGAGACGGAACACGAGGTCATCACCGACCGGGTGGGCTTCCGGGAGATCCGCACCGAGGACAATCAGGTCCTGCTCAACGGCGTCCCCATCAAGTTCCGGGGGGTCAACCGCCACGACTCCGACCCGGTCACCGGCTATACCATCAGCATCGCCCAGGCCCGGCAGGACCTGGAGCTGATGAAGCGGCACAACTTCAACGCCATCCGCACCAGCCACTACCCCAACGCCCCCTGGTTCTATCAGCTCTGCGACCAATACGGCTTCTATGTCATCGACGAGGCGGACCACGAGAGCCACGGGGCCTCTGAGCTCTATTGCAGTCAGAACGACGTGTGGGAGGAGCATGTGGAGCGGTGGAACCGGCCCTTCGCCGACAACCCGGACTTTCTGGAGGCCACCCTGGACCGGACAGAGCGGTGCGTCCACCGGGACAAGAACCGGCCCTGTGTGGTGATCTGGTCCATGGGCAACGAGAGCGCCTACGGCTGCTGCTTCGAGGCCGCCCTGGCCTGGACCAAGGGCTTCGACCCCCGCCGCCTCACCCACTACGAGAGCGCCCAGTACCGCAGCGCCAAAAAGAAGTACGACTACTCCAACATCGACCTGTACAGCATGATGTACCCCTCCATGGAGCAGATCCAGGCCTATCTGGACGGTAACCCGGACAAGCCCTTTCTCATGTGTGAGTACGCCCACGCCATGGGCAACGGCCCCGGCGATCTGGAGGACTACTTTCATCTGATGGAAAGCACCCCCGTCCTGTGCGGCGGCTTTGTCTGGGAGTGGTGCGACCACGCCATCTACAAGGGCCAGGCGGAGAACGGAAAGGCCATCTGCTTCTACGGCGGCGACCACGGGGAGTACCCCCACGACGGCAATTTTTGTCTGGACGGGCTGGTCTATCCCGACCGCACCCCCCACACCGGCCTGCTGGAGTACCGAAATGTATACCGCCCCGCCCGGGTGGTCTCCTACCACCAGGACACGGGGGAGCTGAGGCTCCACAACTATCTGGACTTCACCCCCCTGGATGAGGCAGTCCATCTCACTTACGAGGTGACCTGCGACGGCAGGACAGTCTCCTCCGGGCAGCTCTCCGACGCCCTCCTGGGCCATATCCCGCCCCAGGGGGAGGGAGTCGTCCTCCTGCCCGTCGAGGCGCCGGAACAGGGAAAATGCTTCCTCAAGCTGTCCTACCACAGCAAAAAAGAAACTCCCCTGGTCCCGGCGGGGCATTTTCTGGGCTTTGACCAGCTCCCCCTGGACAACCGGGACGGCCGGAACCAGCGCGCTGCCGCCCTGCTCCACGCTGTGGACAGGGCTGCGCCCCCCCTGGAGGTCACCGAAGGGGAGGACTTCCTTACCATCCGCAGCCAGCGGCTCGCCTATGTCTACAGCAAGCAGACCGGCCTGTTCACCCGCCTCGCCTTCGGCGGGCAGAGCCTCCTCACCCGGCCCATGGAGCTCAATATCTGGAGGGCTCCCACCGACAATGACCGGAAGATCAAGCTGGACTGGCAGGCCGCCGGCTATGACCGGAGCGTCACCCGGGCCTACCAGACCCAGTGGCGGCTGGAGAGCGGAGCGGTGCGCATCTCCGGCGTGATGTCGGTCTCTGCTGTGGCGGTCCAGCCCTTCCTGCGCCTGCGGACAGAGTGGACGGTCCTCCCGGACGGGGCTGTTGACCTGCGGCTGGAGGCGGAGCGGGACACCGAGTTCCCCGAGCTGCCCCGGCTGGGCCTGCGGCTTTTCCTCCCCGGGAGCCTGGACCAGGCAGAGTACTGCGGCCTGGGTCCCCAGGAGAGCTACCCGGACAAGCGCCGGGCCGCCAGCTACGGCCTGTACGCCGCCCCGGTGTCCCAACTCCATGAGGACTATATCCGCCCCCAGGAGAACGGAAGCCACTGGGGCTGTGACTACGTGACCCTGTCCGGCCAGTCCGCCCGCCTCACCGCCGCCGGCGAGGCCCCCTTCAGCTTCAGCGCCTCCCCCTACACCCAGGAGGAGCTGGCCCAAAAGACCCACAGCTTTGAGCTGACCCCCTGCGGGGACACGGTGCTCTGTCTGGACTGCGCCCAAAACGGCATCGGTTCGGAGAGCTGCGGCCCCCGGCTGCTGCCCCGGTACCGCCTGGACGGGGAGCAGTATTCCTTCCACATCCGGCTCATCCCGGAGCTTGCCTGACTGTGTAGGGCGTGACCACTGGGCACGCCGCCTTACATTACAAAGCGTCGGGCCGAGGTCGTCCCGCCCCACACCCGCCCCAAAAACCGATTAAAAACGAAAGGGAGAGAAGACCCATGACAGAGAAAAAATATCTGCGCTGGTACAACAAGGTTGGCTACGGCTCCGGGGACATCGCGGGCAACGTGGTATACGCCCTGCTCAGCTCCTTTGTGATGATCTTCCTCACCAACACGGTGGGGCTGAGCTCCGGCATTGTGGGCACCCTCATCGCCGTGTCCAAGCTCTTTGACGGGGTGACCGACATCTTCTTCGGCGCCATGATCGACAAAACCCACACCAGAATGGGCAAGGCCCGGCCCTGGATGCTCTGGGGCTATGTGGGCTGCGCCGTGACCCTGGCTGCCATCTTCTTTATCCCGACGGACCTGAGCGACTTTGCCAAATACGCCTGGTTCTTCATCGCCTACACCCTGCTCAACGCCGTGTTCTACACCGCCAACAACATCGCCTACTCCGCCCTCACCGCTCTGGTCACCAAAAACAGCGCCGAGCGGGTGCAGATGGGCTCCATCCGCTTTGTCTTCGCCTTCGGCACCAGCCTGCTCATCCAGTCGGTCACCGTGCGGGCTGTGGCTGCTCTGGGAGGCGGGGCCTCCGGCTGGCGGTGGGTGGCCGTCGTCTACGCCGTCATCGGCCTGGTGACCAACACCCTTTCGGTGCTGGCGGTAAAGGAGCTGCCCGAGGAGGAGCTGGCGGAGGACAGCGCCCCCGAGGTCCCGGCGGAGAAATACTCCCTGGCGGACGCAGCCCGGCTGCTGACCGCCAACCGCTACTACCTTATGATCTGCCTTACTTACATCCTGATGCAGATCTACACCGCCACCCTGAACATGGGCATCTTCTACATGACCTTTGTCCTGGGGGACGAAAATCTCCTGGGGGTATTCTCCTGGGCCATCAACATCCCCCTGATTATCGGCCTGATGCTCACCCCCATCCTGGTAGAAAAATTCCATGGGATGTACAAGCTGAACCTGGGCGGCTACATCATCGGCACCATCGGCCGGGCCCTGGTCCTCGTCGCGGCCTATCTCCACAGCGTCCCCTTGATGCTGCTGTTCTCCGGACTGGCCGCCTTCGGCATGAGCCCCCTCCAGGGAGATTTGAACGCCCTCATCGCCTCCTGCTCTGAGTACACCTTCCTGACAAAGGGCAAGCGGGTGGACGGCACCATGTACTCCTGCACCTCTCTGGGGGTGAAGCTGGGCGGCGGCCTGGGCACCGCCATGTGCGGCTGGCTACTGGAGTGGAGCGGCTACGACGGCCTGGCCGCCGTTCAGACCGCCAGCTGTCTGGACATGCTCCACGTGATGTATCTGTGGATTCCCATGGGCATCAACCTGCTGATTGCTCTGCTGCTGGTGCGGATGAATGTGGAACAAGAGAACCTGCGTCTGAAGGGCGAATAATCCCGTAAATTTCCGCCATCCTAACCTCAATGAGGTGATGGGATGGACTCCATATGGACAAAAACGGCGCAGCTGCCCCAATTCGCCCCCCTCCGGTCAGACCTGAAAACCGATGTACTCATCATCGGCGGCGGGCTGGCCGGAGTTTTGTGCGCCTATAAGCTGACCCAGGCGGGGGTGGACTGCGCCCTGGTGGAGGCGGACCGCATCGGCGGCGGCATCACCAAAAACACCACGGCGAAGGTCACCTCCCAGCACGGCCTGATCTATGACAAGCTGATCCGGGAGTTCGGCGTGGACCGGGCCCGGCTCTACCTGGAGGCCAACCAGGGCGCGCTGGCCGAGTACCGCGCCCTGTGCCGGAGCATCGACTGCGATTTTACGGAGAAGGACGCCTTTGTCTACTCCATGGGCAAGCGGTGGAAGCTGGAGCGGGAGGTAAAAGCTCTGGACCGTCTGGGCTTTAAGGCGGAGCTGACGGAGCGCATCCCCCTCCCCTTCCCTGTGGCGGGAGCGGTAAAATTCCCCCACCAGGCCCAGTTCCACCCCCTGAAATTTATCGCCGCCATCGCCAAGGACCTGCGGATCTATGAGCACACCAAGGTGCTGGAGCTGGCCCCCGGCAGGGCGGTCACCCACGGCGGCACCATCTCGGCGGACAAGATTATCATCGCCACCCACTTTCCCCTGCTCAACAAGCACGGCGTCTACTTCCTCAAGCTGTATCAGCACCGCTCCTACGTGCTGGCCCTGGAAAACGCCCCGGACGTCCACGGGATGTATCTGGACGAGGACGAAAAGGGGCTGTCCTTTCGGAATTACGGCGATCTGCTTCTTGTGGGCGGCGGCAGTCACCGGACAGGTAAGCAGGGCGGCTGCTGGCAGGAGCTGGAACACTTCACGCAAAAGCACTACCCCGACGCCCAGGAGGCGGCCCGCTGGGCCACCCAGGACTGCATGACCTTGGACGGCGTCCCCTATATCGGCCCCTACTCCAGAGGTACGTCCGGCCTCTACGTGGCCACCGGCTTTAACAAGTGGGGGATGACCTCCTCCATGGCGGCGGCGTCGGTTTTGACCGACCTGGTGCTGGGACGAAAAAATCCCTATGCAGAGCTGTTCTCCCCCTCCCGAACGGTCCTCCGCCCCCAACTGGCGGCAAACGCCCTGGAGTCCACCCTGGGCCTCCTGACCCCCACCACCCCCCGCTGTTCCCACATGGGCTGCGCCCTGAAGTACAACGCCGTAGAGCACAGCTGGGACTGCCCCTGCCACGGCTCCCGCTTCACGCAGGACGGCTCCCTCATCGACAACCCGGCCACCGACGATAAAAGGTGATCCCGATGCCAGACGGACGCGATCCGTCTGGCATTTTTTCTCACCTCTGACATATCCATGGACTGAGGTGATGAAATTGGAGCAAGTACAGCGACAGCTGGTTAGCGTCCTGCTGGACCGCATCCGTTCCCTTGGTCTTATCTCGGATTCCACCTGCGGCCGGGCGGTCGATCTGGTACATTCCATGGACAGCTTCCCAAGCTTGTTTCAGTATCCTGTATGCTTGACAGAGGAGGCGAGCGGATTTGAATGTGCTCAGGATACGCAATGAATTGCGCAACGGGAAGACCATCTTCGACCTGCCCCTGCGGGTGACCTTCTACGCCAGAGTTTCCACCGACAAGGACGAGCAGATCAACAGCCTGGAAAACCAGGTGCAGTATTACACTGAGCTGATCCAGTCAAAGCCCAACTGGACCTACATAGAGGGATACATCGACGAGGGCATTTCCGGTACCAGCACCAAAAAGCGGGACAGCTTCTTGCGAATGATAGAGGACGCCAAAGGGGGGCGGTTCGACTTCATCATCACCAAGGAGATATCCCGCTTTTCCCGTTCCACCTTGGACAGCATCAAATACACCCAGGAGCTGCTGGAACACGACGTGGGGGTGCTGTTCCAGAACGACAACATCAACACCCTGGACAGCGACAGTGAGTTCCGCCTGGTGGTCATGGCCGGGGTGGCCCAGGACGAGGTGCGCAAGCTGTCCGAGCGGCTGAAGTTCGGTTTCCGCCAGGCCATCAAAAACGGCCATGTGCTGGGCAACGACAAGCTGTGGGGGTACGATAAAAAGGACTGTGTCCTCACCATTAACGAGGCGGAGGCCCAGGTGGTGCGGCGGATTTTCGACCTCTACGCCAACCAGCAGATGGGCATCCGGCGCATCTCCCAAAAACTGCTGGACGAGGGCTTTACCAGCCGGAAGGGCAACGCCTTCAATGTGCTGACCATCCGCCACATCCTCTGCAACCCCAAGTACAAGGGGTGGTACTGCGCCAACAAATCTCAGACGGTGGACTACCGCAGCAAGCGGAAGATTTTCCTGGACGAGAGCGAGTGGGTCATGTACCCGGACCCATCTGTCCCGGCCATCGTCTCCGAGGAGCTGTGGGACCGGGCCAACGCCCTCTATAAGCGCCGCAGCCAGCAGATGATGTCCCACCAGAGCGGGGCGGAGTTCCACAACCGCTACCCCTACAGCGGCAAGATCATCTGTGAGGAGCATGGCACCAGCTTTCACCGGCAGGTGCTGAAAAGCGCCAGGGGGGATCGGGAGGTCTGGCAGTGCCGGGTATACCGGAACCGGGGCCGTGCGGCCTGCTCCGCCCCCCAGCTCTATACCGCCGAGCTGGACCGGATTATGGCTGGCATCTTCAACCAGCTTGCCCGGAATAAGCAGGCCATCATCGACGCGGTGTTGGCTGTTCTCCAGGCCGTCCCTGACGAGCATGACTACACCCAGGACCTCCGCCGCATCAAGGAGGACCTGTCCGCCATCCATGCCAAAAAAGACCGCCTGCTGGAAATGAGCATTGAGGGGGTCGTCTCCATGGCGGAGTTTAAGCAGCGCAACGACGGCTTTAACGAACAGGTCCGGGTTTTGGAGGAAAAGCGGACAGCACTTCAGGCGGAGGCCGAAAAGGGCCGGCGGACGGAGGCGCAGCTGGAAGAAATCCGGTCGGCGCTGGAGGAGGAACTGTCCTTCCGGAACGGCGTTAATTCCCCACTGGTGACCACCATTCTGGACAAAATCGTGGTAAAAAAAGGCAGCACCAGGGAGGTGCTGCAGTTGGACATCTTTCCGAAATTCGGCGGCCCCTGGAAGGCCGTTTTTGACCGGGAAAAATCTTCCTTTCGCTGCACTCCTTTTTAACAATGTGCGCCACCAGGCGCAGATTGTGTTCCACAAGGATATTCCGGGCTTCCAGGTCCCCCTGGGCGCACCGCTCCAGGCAGGCTTTTTCCTCCGCTGCCTTCAGCGGACGGGGAAAGGACCCGCCTCCCCCCGACAGGCGCAGGGTAAAAAACAGTCCATTCATCATCAGATAAATGACAGGCGACAGCATGTTAAACACCTCCACCCTACCCTATTCCCTTCCGGCACGTCCCTATCACTGATTTCCTGCCGTTCCCGTGGCAAAATTCACAAATTCCCTGTCCTCCACAGCCCCCGGAGTCCCGCATAAATTTGACTCAACAGCCCAAAACAACATACAGGACCACCCCGTAAGGTGGTCCTGCTCTTACTTTTGATACAGCTCCAGCGTTCCTTTACCCCGCGGTCTCCCGCTGGAACTTGGCCAGGTAGGCATCCTGGAGCAGCTGAATGCGCTGGGGGTCCTTACCGCCCACGGGGATACCGTCGATAGACTCCACCTTCATGCACAGGGCGCTGGAACTGGTGACGATCACCTCGTCGGCATTCATCAGCTCCACCATGGAGAACGGCTCCTCCGCCACCGGGATGCTGTGCTCCCCAGCCAGGGCCAGCAGGTGCTTGCGGGTGATGCCGGGGAGAATCAGCTCATCGGTGGGGGCGGTGCGCAGAACGCCATCCTTCAAAATGGAGATGTTGCTGTGGGCGCACTCGGTGACCCGGCTGCCCCGGTGGAGCACCGCCTCGTCACAGCCGGCCTCCAGGGCCCGCTGGTTGGCCAGCACGCTGGGGATCAGGTTCAGGGTTTTGATGTTGCACAGCTTAAACCGGTTGTCCTCCAGGGAAATGAGCTTGTAGGGCTTGTCCATGGACTTCATGGTGTGGGGCTTCACGTAGGCCATCAGGGTGGGCTCCACCTCCGCCCCGGGAAACACGTGGTTCCGGGGGGCCACGCCCCGGGATACCTGCCAGTACAGGAAGTGGATGGGGGACTCCTCCGCCGCGTCGATGACCTTCTGCAGCTCCGCCCTCACCTGGGCCCGCTCCATTTTGAAGGGAATTTCCAACAGGCGCAGACTGTTATACATCCGGTCCAGGTGGTCCTCGATAGCAAAGGGGATGCGGTTGGCCACGCAGGTGGCCTCATAGATGCCGTCGCCGAAGTAGAGCGCCCGGTCGTTCATGGGCACCTTCATCTCCTCCAGGGGGCCCATTTCACCGTTGTAGTAGCCGACATTTTTCCACATAATTTTTTCCTCCGTTTTTATTTTATTTAATAGACACTGTTTCTTCTATCCTCATAGATTTGATATGCCTTCCAGGCCACCCAGGCGCACAGCGCTCCGATCACGGCCCCCACCAGCACGTCGGTGGGATAGTGAACCCCCACATACAGCCGGGACAGCCCCATACACACCGCCGCGATCACGGCGGCAGTCCGGCCCCACCGCCAGGGCAGGGCTCTGGCCCAGGACAGGCCGGCGGCAAAGGCGGCGCAGGTGTGACCTGAGGGGAAGGAATTGGGGTCCCCCTCGGTCACCAGCGGGACGATAGGCCAGTCCAGCCAGGGCCGGGCCCGCTCAACCAGAGGCTTGATGGTAACATTGGTCACCAGCAGCCCCAGGACCATGGCCCCCAGGGCCAGCGCCCCCGCCTTCCGGGTAGGCCTGTACAGCAGCATGGCCAGAGACAGGGCAATAAACAAAATGCCCGCGTCCCCCATCTTGGTGTAGAACGACACCACAGGGTCCAGCCAAGCCGCATGCAGCCCCTGGATCGCCACCAGCAGCTGTCCATCCAGTTGAAGGAAACGGTCCAGCATGAAAAAACCTCCCTTGACCCGCATCTCAAACTATACTATAATAATAGAGCTTTTTTTCCACAAGTCAACACTAATTTTTCGGAGGTCCTTACCCTTGAAGCAAATCCTCTGTCTTTCCAACGAGCCCTGGTCCAACCGGCTGCCCGGCCGCACCCAGCAGCTGATTTCCCGCCTGCGGGACGCCCAGATTCTATACTTCTTCCCCGCCCAGAGTCCCCGGGACAAGTCCTTTCTGAAGCAGGGCCGGCAGGTGCGGCCCAACGTGACGGCCTGCGCCCTGCCCCCCATCCCCTTCCCCATTTCCGAACGGCACCGGCGGCTGTTCCAGATGGCCTGGAACAAAATCAGCCGCTTCATTCAGGAGGCCGCCGCCCGCAGGCGCTTCACCGAGCCCCTGCTGTGGACCTCCCACCCCCGCCACATCCACCTGGTGGACCGCCTGGAGTACAGCGCCCTGGTCTACGACTGTGACCGGGTGTGGGACGGCCTCCCCGTCCACTGGGAGGGCAGCCTGGCTCAGGCCGCCGACGTGGTCTTTGCCGCCTCCCCCCTGCTGTGCGACCGGCTGTCCCCATGCAGCTCCAACATCGCCCTGCTGCCCAATGGCATCAACCTGCCCCTCTTTGACGCCGCCGCCCGCCATCCCGACCCCATGCCCGGGGTGACTGCCCCCATTCTGGGCTGGGCGGGGGCCATCCGGGCGGGGCTGGACCTGTCCCCCGTCCTCTACGCCGCCCAGGCCCGGCCCGACTGGGGCTTTCTGCTGCTGGGGCCGGTGGACCGGGACAACCCTTTTTTAAAGCGGCTGGACAAGCTGTCCAATGTCTACCTCACCGGCCCCCGGCCGGCGGCGGAGGTCCCCGACTGGCTGTTTCGCTGCCGGGTGCTGCTGGACCTGCCCCGCACCGACCTGCCCTTTGACGAGGTGGTCTCCCCCCGGCTGTATGAGTATCTGGCCACCGGCAAGCCGGTGGTGTCCATGCTGTGGCCCGACCAGGTGGAGCAGTTCCCCGACGTGGTCTACGGAGCCCACGACCTGGAGGAGTTCACCACCCTGTGCGCCCACGCCATGGAGGAGGCCCCCGGTCTGGCCCACCGCCGGATGGACCGGGCCGCCGAGGCCGCCTGGCCCCGCCGGGTGGGCGAGGTGGAGCGCATCCTCACTACGGCGGGCCTGCTGTGACCCCCCACGGAATTGTACCGGATTCTGCCCATCCCGCCCGTTTTCTTGTTCAAGTCTACGAAAATGTTTCTTCCTCTTGCAAAATCCCCGGTTTTCCTATAAAATGGGAGTGAAACTGGCAGAAAGGGGTCCTCAACATGCTTTGCTTCGCCTGCTTCCGCGTTCAGAGCTGCCAGAGCCCCAATCTGTCCAATCGCCCCGTTTACCCTTCAACAGGCTGTCTGTACCCGCAGATGGCCTGAAACTTTTTTCAAAGGAGTGTTTTTATGAAAAAAGTAGCCGTTATCATGGGTTCCGACAGCGACTGGCCGGTAGTCAAAGGGGCCTGTGCCCAGCTGGAGGAGTTCGGCATCCCCTATGAGGCACACATACTCTCGGCCCACCGCACCCCCGCCGCCGCCGCGGAATTTGCCAAAACCGCCCGGGCCAACGGCTTCGGCGTGCTCATCTGCGCCGCCGGCATGGCCGCCCATCTGGCCGGAGCCTTCGCCGGCAACTCCACCCTGCCGGTAATCGGCATCCCCATGAAGGGCGGGGCCATGGACGGCTTGGATGCCCTGCTGGCCACTGTCCAAATGCCCAGCGGCATCCCCGTGGCCACCGTGGCCATCAACGGAGCCAAAAACGCCGCCGTGCTGGCCGCCCAGATTCTGGCCGTCTCCGACGACACCCTGGCCGCCAGGCTGGATCAGGCCCGGGAGAAAATGGCGGAGCAGATCGCTGAAAAGGAGACCAAACTCCAGGCGGAGCTGAAAGGATAGCCCCATGGTCAATCTGGATGTCGGAACGATATGTCTCGGGGACGTCTCCCTGTCCCCCGCCCTCACGCTGGAAGCCTTCCGGCGTGACTTTCCCAAGGAGCGCATCACCGGGGCCTGGCCCGTGAAAACCGGCTATACCTGGTACTATCTAAGTGAAACGCTCCATCCCCGGGACGGCCCGGCCCTTGTGGCGCTGTGCTTCACCCCGGAGGGGCGGCTGATGAGTCTGGAAATCCACCCAAGCACCGCGACAGGTGGGCCGGCCTGGTCCGAGACGGCGGGCCAGCAGCGAAAAGCGGCCTGTGACCGCTGGCTGAGGGATTACTACGGCGTGGCCATGCCCCCCGCCCGATTCCACACCTCGGAGCTGGCCTACCCCTGGGGAACCCTGTCCACCTATTACGACCCCCGCTCGGGGGACAGCGCCATCATGATGAGCTACAGCCCATGACCCCCATCCCGTCTTCCGTGACGGGCCCCATACAACAATATTTAACTTTTTAGGAGGAAACCATCATGGAAAAGAATCTCGTTTACACCGGCAAGACCAAGAACGTCTACGCTCTGGACAACGGCAACTACCTGCTCAAGTTTAAGGACGACTGCACCGGCAAGGACGGCGTGTTTGATCCCGGCGAGAACTCCGTGGGTCTGACCATCGAGGGCGTGGGCGATGTCAACCTGCGCATGTCCATCTACTTCTTCGAGAAGATCAACGCCGCCGGAATCCGCACCCACTTCGTCTCCGCCGACCTGGAGAACACCACCATGGAGGTCCTGCCCGCCAAGGTCTTCGGCCACGGTCTGGAGGTCATCTGCCGCCACAAGGCGGTGGGCTCCTTCATCCGCCGGTACGGCGAGTATATTGAGGAGGGCGCCGACCTGCCCGCCTATGTGGAAACCACCTTTAAGAACGACGACAAGGGTGACCCCCTGGTCACCAAGGACGCCCTGGTGGCCCTGGGCGTGATGACCGAGGCTCAGTACGACGATATCAAGGACATGACCCAGAAGATTACCAAAATCGTGGCCGACGACCTGAAGGAGAAGGGACTGGTCCTCTATGACATCAAGTTTGAGTACGGCTACGACCCCGACGGCAAGGTGATGCTCATTGACGAGATCGCTTCCGGCAACATGCGGGTGTACAAGGATGGGCAGTATATCGACCCCATGACCCTGTCCAAGTTGTTTTTCGCGTAAGTTTACCCCAATTCTTTGCCGTGTTCCCGCCCCACAGGGGGCGGGAATCACAAAAAAATTTTCCGCTTGAGAAAAACAGCGAATTGGGATCAATTCTAAGGAGGACAAGCATACATGGGTGGCTTTTTCGGAGCCGTCTCCACACAGGACGTCTCCCTTGACATCTTTTTTGGAGTGGATTACCACTCCCACCTGGGCACACGCCGGGGCGGCATGATTATCCACGACGCCAGGGACGGCTTCCAGCGCCAGATTCACTCCATCGAAAACACCCCCTTCCGCACCAAGTTTGAAAAGGACCTGGCAAAATTCCACGGCTGCGCCGGCATCGGCTGCATCAGCGACACCGACCCCCAGCCCCTGCTGGTCCGCTCCCACCTGGGGCTGTACGCCATCACCACCGTGGGCATCATCAACAACGCCGAGGAACTGGTGGACCAGTACTTTTCCGACCACGGCCACCAGTTTATGGCCATGAGCTCGGGCAAGGTCAATTCCACCGAGCTGGCCGCCGCCCTTATCAACCAGAAGGACAACCTGGTTGACGGCATCCTCCACGCCCAGCAGGCGGTGGCGGGCTCCCTCACCCTGCTCATCCTCACCGCCGACGGGGAAATTATCGCCGCCCGGGACCGGGTGGGCCGTCTGCCCGTCCTCATCGGCAGGGGGGAAAAGGGCCACTGCGTCTCCTTCGAGTCCTTCGCCTACCACAAATTGGGCTACGAGGACGCCTACGAGCTGGGCCCCCGGGAGATTGTCCGCATCCGGGCCGACGGCTTCGACGTCCTCTCCCCCCCCGGCGAGGAAATGAAAATCTGCGCCTTCCTCTGGAGCTACTACGGCTACCCCAACTCCAACTACGAGGGGATCAACGTGGAGGTCATGCGCTACCGCAACGGCGCCATCATGGCCCGGAGCGAGCGGGAGCGGGGTGTCCTGCCCCAAGTGGACTATGTGGCCGGCGTCCCCGACTCGGGTATCCCCCACGCCATCGGCTACGCCAACGAGAGCAGCAGCCATTTCGCCCGGCCCTTTGTGAAATACACCCCCACCTGGCCCCGGTCCTTCATGCCCGCCAATCAGAACGTGCGCAATCAGGTGGCAAAAATGAAGCAAATCCCCGTCCCGGAGCTGATTGAGGGCAAAAAGCTGCTCTTTGTGGACGACTCCATCGTTCGGGGCACCCAGCTTCAGGAGACTGTCGACTTCCTCTACGAATCCGGGGCCAAGGAGGTCCACATGCGCTCCGCCTGCCCCCCCATCATGTACAGCTGCAAGTACCTGAACTTTTCCCGGGGAAATTCCGACATGGACCTCCTCGCCCGGCGCACCATTCAGGAGCTGGAGGGCGACGAGGGCCAGAAGCACGTGGCGGAGTACGCCGACGCCTCCACCCAGCGGGGCGGCTGTATGCTGAAGGCCATCTGTAAGAAATTCGGCTTCGACTCCCTGGGCTACCAGTCCCTGGACGGCCTTCTGGAGGCCATCGGCATCGACAAGGACCGGGTGTGTACCTACTGCTGGTCGGGGAAGGAATAGGCCTGTTTCTGTAGGGCGCGACGACCCGGCGCGCCGTATCCTTAACCCACGGCGGGCCGAGGTCGTCCCGCCCTACACACGTATTTATAACGATTGGAGGTTCCCTCTATGGAAAATTCCCATTCCGCCTCCTACGCCGCCGCCGGCGTGGACATTGAGGCCGGCTACAAGGGCGTACAGCTGATGAAAAAGCACGTGGCCCGCACCATGATTCCCGGCGTAGTCAGCGGCATCGGCGGCTTCGGCGGCCTGTTTGCCCCCGACCTGTCCGGGATGAAGGAGCCGGTGCTGGTCTCCGGCACCGACGGCGTGGGCACCAAGATCCGTCTGGCCCAGCTGCTGGACAAGCACGACACCATCGGTATCGACTGCGTGGCCATGTGTGTCAACGACATTATCTGTTGCGGCGCACGCCCCCTGTTCTTCCTGGACTACATCGCCATCGGCAAAAATAAGCCGGAGAAGGTGGCTTCCATCGTCTCCGGCGTGGCCGAGGGCTGCGTTCAGTCGGGCTGCGCCCTCATTGGCGGCGAGACCGCCGAGCACCCCGGCCTGATGGCCCCCGAGGACTACGACCTGGCCGGCTTCGCCGTGGGCGTGGTGGACCGTGAGAAGATCATCGATGGCTCCAGGGTGGCCGAGGGGGACGTCCTCATCGGACTGACCTCCTCCGGAGTCCACTCCAACGGCTTCTCCCTGGTGCGCAAGGTCTTTGACATCGAACACGCCGACCTGAACACCCCCATGGATGAGCTGGAGGGCAAATCCCTGGGCGAGGCCCTGCTGGCCCCCACCAAGCTCTATGTAAAGCCCGTTCTGGCCCTGCTTGATGGCGGTGTGGACCTCCACGGCGCCAGCCACATCACCGGCGGCGGCTTCTACGAGAATATTCCCCGGATGCTGCCCGAAGGGCTGTCCGCTTTCCTGATGGGGGACAAGCTGCCCCATCTGCCCATCTTTGAGTTGATTCAAAGTCGGGGAGATATCCCCGAACGGGACATGTACAACACCTTCAACATGGGCCTGGGCATGGTGCTGGCCGTCCCCGAGGACCAGGAGCAAAAGGCGCTGGACATCCTCCGCGCCGCCGGAGAGGACGCCAATACCATCGGCGTGGTGGGCAAGGGCCGCCACGGCGTAGTAATCGGAGCTAATATAGGTACAATCGAATGAAAAAAATCGCTGTGTTAGTATCCGGGGGCGGGACCAATTTACAGGCCCTCATCGACGCCCAGGGCCGTGGGGAGATCGTCAACGGGGAGATTACCGCCGTCATCTCCTCCGCACCGGAGGTTTACGCTTTGGAGCGGGCCGCAAAAGCCGGCATCCCCGGATATGTGCTGGACCGGAAAAGCTACCCCTCCAGCCAGGCCATGACGGTGGCACTGGTAGAAAAATTGCGTGAGCTCTCCATAGATGTTGTGGTGATGGCAGGCTTTATGACTATCGTAACCAAAGAGCTGTTTGAGGTTTACGAAAACGCCATCATCAACATCCACCCCGCCCTTATCCCCTCCTTCGCCGGTCCGGGGTGCTTCGGCCTCCACGTCCACGAGAAGGCCCTGGCCTGCGGTGTGAAGGTGTCCGGGGCCACCGTCCACTTCGTCACCGAGGAGTGCGACGCCGGGCCCATCATCCTGCAAAGGGCGGTGGACGTCCTCCCAGACGACACCCCGGAGACCCTCCAGCGCCGGATCATGGAACAGTGCGAGTGGAAGCTCCTGCCCCAGGCTGTCAGCCTGTTCTGTCAGGACCGGCTGCGGGTGGAGGGGCGTATTGTCCGCATTCTGCCGTAAGGGCGGCCTGTGGCCGCCCGCTACTTCCCAGTTTATTTCACGGGCGGCCAAAGGCCGCCCCTACATGAGGAGGCAACACACATGATCGACCTGACAAAATACCTCTCCGAGAACCCCTACCCCGGCCGGGGCATCCTCATGGGCCGCACGGCCAACAACCAGGCGGTGGTGGCCTATTTCATCATGGGCCGTAGCGAGAACAGCCGCAACCGAATTTTTGAAAACACAGAGGACGGCATCCGGACAAAGGCCTTTGACGAGAGCAAAATGACCGATCCCTCTCTCATCATCTACCACCCTGTCCGGCTGCTGCCCAACGGCCTTCTGGTGGTGACCAACGGCGACCAGACCGACACCATCCGGGACCACATCGCCCAGGGCCACTGCTACCGCCACGCTCTGAACACCCGGAAATTTGAGCCGGACGGCCCCAACTGGACCCCCCGTATCTCCGGGGTGATGAAGCCCGACGGGAGCTACAACCTGTCCATCCTGAAAAGCCAGGACGGCGACCCGTCCTGCTGTTGCCGGTACTTCTTCGAGTACGACAACCCTGTCCCCGGCGTGGGCCACTTCATCCACACCTATCAGAGCGACGGCGACCCCCTCCCCTCCTTCCAGGGCGAGCCGCGGTTGGTGGAACTCGGCACGCAGTTTAATATCGACTCGCTGACCGACACAATCTGGAACAGCCTGAACGCGGACAACAAGGTGTCCCTCTATGTTCAGTTCACGGATTTGGAAAGCGGCAACTGGGAATACACCATTACCAACAAGCACAACTGAAAGAAGGGTACTGCAATGGGTCTCTTTGACCGCTTTAAGAAACAGGATAAGCCCTCCGCACCCAAGGTGGAAGCTCCCGCCGCCCCGGAGACGGTGCTGATCGATTTCCACCCCTACGACACCGGACTGGCCGAGTCCGTCCGGGCGCTGGAGGCGGACCTGCGAAAGCTGAACACCAACGGACGCCGGCCCTGCGGCCGGGACGAGTTCATCGCCCTGCTGGCGGGCATTGCCGCCCTGCGGAAGACCCCCGGCATCCCCGGGCCTAACGAGTCCGGCCCCAATGCCTTCATCACCCTGCCCAAATGCGCCGACCGCACAGCGGAGATGGCGTGTAAAGCCCACCTGAAGGAAATCTTCGGTATTACGGACAAGGAGTCCATGGTGGAGTTCTGTAACAAGGAGCTGCGCTGCCACAACCAGTATCTGGACTTCGAGGGCTTCTGGGAGGGCCGTCCTCCCTTCGACCTGTCCCAGCTCAACGGCGGCGGCCTGGAGTTCGTCCAGGTAGCCCGGGATTTCTCCGCCCAGTTCTATCCCATTGTGGGCCACAAGGGCTATCTGGCCTGGGACATTTCCGAGTGCGTGGGCCATCTGCGGGCGGGGTACGCCTGCGGCCTGCTCACCCAGGAGGAATTTGACGAGATGGCGGAGCACTGGATTGTCCAGGCCCAGATTTTCCGGGACTGGACTGACTTTGCCGTCAGCTTGGTGTGCGGCGAGCTGTATTGGGATTTCCGGGGCGGTTCCAAGCTGCCCGAGCTGAACAAGGGCCTGGAGCTGTGGAGCAAGCTGGTAAGCATGCTTTTAAACGACGGCGCCGCCTGGGCCAGCGGCCTGTGGTATGTCCCGCCCCGCAAGAAGGAGTTCAGGCTGTGGCCCCCGGAGTTTAAGCTGTACCTCACCGACTGGGAAGGTCCCAGCGGTTGCTTCGCCACCGACCACATCACCGTCCTGGGCAAGAAGGTGGGCTGGTGCTACCGGGAACAGCCCAGCGAGGGCCGCCCCGACAGCGGCTGGCGGTTCTTCTCCGGCGAGGAGAGCGAGGACTATGTCAACGACGCCCAAAATACCGAGGTCTACGACCTGAACACCATCTGCAACTACGACCCGGACGTTCTGCCCCTGCTCAGCGCCCCTGTGGGCACCGCCTACATGCGGGGACCGGATGGGAAATTCCACGCGGAACAGTACACACCATCGGAGGACTAATATTATGTTAACCGGAAAGGAATTGGCCCGCACCTACTTCGACAGCCTGAAAGAGGCCTACCGCCGGGAGGGCGGCCAGGAGATGTGGAACCATTTCACCTCTGTTGCCCACGGGGCGGACCAGCGGGACTTAGACCGACTTACCGCCCTCTACCCCGATATCCCGGAGAGCCTGGTAGAGCTGCTGAAGCTGGTGGACGGCACCTATTACCGGGAGTATCCGGCGGACAAGGTGCTCCTCTACTTCCTGGGCTCCGACTACGAGGGCTACCCCTACTACCTGCTGTCCGCCCGGCAGATGGTGGAAACCCGCCACAAGGCGAAAGAGTTTTACGACTACTTTGTCACCCGGGAATATGACGACATCCCGGTGGACGAGGGGGTCTGCGACGACCTGGATAAGCTGCACTGGCTCCACTTCTCCGACTGCTGCAACAACGGCGGCACCTCCCAGCTTTTCATCGACTTCTCCCCCTCCGCCAAGGGCAAAAAGGGGCAAGTGCTGCGGTTCCTCCACGACCCGGACGAGATGGTGGTCGCGGCGGACAGCTTCGACGAGTATCTGCAAATGCTTATGGATCAGGACTACGCCTTTATCAACGAGGATACAGTGGAGGAATGACCTGTAGGGCGTGACCACTGGGCACGCCGTTTTCCCGCGACCGTCTTTCTCCTTAAAACGGCGCGCCGGGGTCGTCGCGCCCTACCCCGGCAACACGGCGTGTAGGGGCGGATATCATCCGCCCGTAACCCTCCAGCCCCTCAACAACGGGCGGATATTATCCGCCCCTACAAAAAGGAGTGCAAGCAATGACCGAACTGGAACTGAAATACGGCTGCAACCCCAACCAGAAGCCCGCCCGCATCTTTATGGAACAGGGCGAGCTGCCCCTGGAGGTACTCAACGGCCGGCCGGGGTATATCAACTTTATGGACGCGCTGAACTCTTGGCAGCTGGTAAAAGCCCTGAAGCAGGCCACTGGCCTGCCTGCGGCGGCTTCTTTCAAGCACGTTTCCCCCGCCGGCGCGGCCCTGGGCCTGCCCCTGAACGACACGGAGCGGCTGATGTACCTGGCCCCCGAGGGGGACCTCTCCCCCATCGCCTGTGCCTACATCCGAGCCCGGGGGGCTGACCGGCTGTGCTCCTTCGGAGACTGGGCGGCGCTCAGTGACCCCTGCGACGGCGACACCGCCCGCTTTCTGGCCGGTGAGGTGTCCGACGGCGTGATCGCCCCGGACTACACCCCAGAGGCCCTGGAAATTCTGCGGGAGAAGCGCAAGGGCGGCTACAATGTGGTAAAAATCGACCCGGATTACACCCCCGCCCCCACCGAGCGGCGGAACATCTTCGGCATCACCTTCGAGCAGGGGTACAACGACCTTACCATTGACGAGAGTATGCTGGAGAATGTGGTCACAAAGGCCAAGCGCCTGCCCCAGAGCGCCAAAAATGACATGCTCCTGGCTCTCATTACCTTAAAATACACCCAGTCCAATTCGGTGTGCTACGTCAAGGACGGCATCACAATCGGCGTGGGGGCCGGCCAGCAGAGCCGCATCCACTGCACCCGGCTGGCGGGGAACAAGGCGGATATCTGGTGGCTGCGGCAGCACCCCTGGGTGCTGGAACTCCAGTTTGCCGACGGCGTCCGCCGCCCCGACCGGGACAACGCCATCGACCTGTATATCGCGGACTCCGCCGCCTTTACCCAGGGGGATACCTGGAAGCAGCTTTTCAAGGTCTGCCCCAAGGAGCTGACCACCTCCCTCAAAACGGAGTGGCTTTCCAAGCTCACCGGCGTCACCCTGGGAAGCGATGCCTTCTTCCCCTTCGGTGACAACGTGGAGCGGGCCCATCAGTCGGGGGTGCAGTATATCGCCCAGCCCGGCGGCTCCATTCGGGACGACCAGGTCATCGAGACCGCCGACAAATACGGCATGGTGATGGCCTTTACCGGAATGCGGCTGTTCCATCACTGATAAATTACGGAACAGGTGAAGAATATGGGTACTCTAGTTCCTACATCAGCAGATTTGCAAACTGCTTTAGAATCTGTCATGGATTTTGTCCTTTCGACCGATTGTGTCACTATCGAATCTTATGTTGACAAACTGCGTTCGCAAAATCCTGGCATCACAAGTGATGCTCTGGCAAAAAAAATTCTAAGCCGTAAGTCCATGAAAAATGGTTTGGTTGGCGCTGTTACAGGTTTGGGTGGTATGATTACATTACCCGTTACTATTCCTACAGATTTAATTTGCTCTTGGAGGATTCAGGCTTCTATGGCCTTTTCAATCGCATACGCATATGGACACACAAAAGATACAACAGATTTGAGAACAGATTTATACCTGATTTTGGCAGGAGATTCTTCAAAAGAAGTTCTAAAAAGATTGGGAATTGAAACAACAAAAGGAGTTACAAAAAAATTAGTTGATAAGTATATCACTAGAGAAGTTATGGTTAAAATCTGGAAATACATTCCACAAAAAATAATCACCAAAGCAGGCGAAACATCAGCCACTAGTTTTATGAAAATGGTTCCATTGGTAGGTGCACCTGTTGGTTTTGTTTTTGACTGGGGCGCTACACAAGCTGTTGGTCGAGTTGCTATGTCATATTATAGAGGCTAATCCAACATTGTTTTCTATCATTGCTTCATAACAGTTAATGTAGGTTATTAAAGCGGAGGTATACATCTAATGAAAGTCTTAGTAGTAGGCGGCGGAGGCCGCGAGCACGCCATCTGCTGGAAGCTGGCCCAGAGCCCCAAGGTGACGGAGCTCTACTGCGCCCCGGGCAACGGTGGCATCGCCCAGGTGGCGACCTGCGTGCCCATCAAGGCCACCGACGTGGACGGGATGGTGGCTTGGGCCAGGGAGAACGCCATGGATTTCGTCATGGTGGCCCCCGACGACCCCCTGGCCCTGGGCATGGTGGACGCCCTGGAGCAAGCGGGCATCCCCGCCTTCGGCCCCCGGGCCAACGCCGCCATCATTGAGGCCAGCAAGGCCTTTTCCAAAGAGCTGATGAAAAAATACCACATCCCCACCGCCAGGTATGAGACCTTCACCGACCTGGACAAGGCCTTGGCCTACATCCGGGCTCAGGGCGCGCCCATTGTGGTCAAGGCCGACGGTCTGGCCCTGGGCAAGGGCGTCGTCGTCGCCTCCACCGTAGAGGAGGCCGAACAGGCCGTCCGGGAGATGATGGAGGACAAGAAGTTCGGAGAAAGCGGCTCCACCGTGGTCATTGAGGAGTGCATGGTGGGCCCCGAGGTGACGGTGCTGGCCTTCTGCGACGGGGAGCACCTAGTTCCCATGCTGTCCAGCCAGGACCACAAACGGGCCTACGACGGCAACCAGGGCCCCAACACCGGCGGCATGGGCGCCTTCTGCCCCTCCCCCAAGTACACTCCGGAGATTGCGGAGCGGTGCATGAAGGAAATTTTCCTGCCCACCGTCGCCGCCCTGAAGGCGGAGGGCCGTCCCTTCAAGGGGGTCATCTACTTTGGGCTTATGTTAACTAAGGACGGCCCCCGGGTGGTGGAGTACAACGCCCGCTTCGGCGACCCGGAGACCCAGCCCATCCTGTCCATGCTGGACACTGACCTGCTGGACATCTTCCAGGCCTGCGTAGACGGCACCCTGGATCAGGTGGACATAAAGTGGAAGTCCGGCGCGGCCTGCTGTCTGGTGCTGGCCTCGGGAGGTTATCCAATGAAGTACCAGAGCGGCTACCCCATCTCCGGTCTGGCGGAGGCCGAGGCCCTGGGGGCCACGGTGTTCCACGCCGGGACTAAGGCAGAGGACGGAAAAATCCTTACCGCCGGCGGCCGGGTGCTGGGGGTCACCGCCACCGGCGGCACTCTGGAGCAGGCCATCGCCGCCGCCTACGCCGCCGCAAAGCCCATTTCCTTCCAGGACATGCACTTCCGCACTGATATCGGGAAGGTTTAGTTGATTTTATTCTGCCGATATGCTATACTTTTCTCAACAGAGAATAGAGCGACAAGGTGTGTGGCACAATGAATTTGCAATTTGAATGGGACGATGAAAAAGACCGTGCTAACCGCAAAAAACATGGTATATCGTTTGAAACTGCCTCCTACGTGTTCCGCGACGAATATTTTATCGAAATGTATGATTTTGAGCATAGTATTGATGAGGATAGATATATTGCAATAGGGATGGTTGGCGATTTGCTATTCGTTGTTTTCACCGAACGTAGTGATGCCATTCGTTTAATATCCGCCCGATTAGCGACAGAAAGTGAAAGGAGGCTTTATTATGACCAGAACTTTTACAATTAAGGACGGACAAATGCCCACAAAGGCCCAGTTAGATGAAGTCCGGGAAGCTGCAAAACGAGAAATACGGCCTGATGAAGACGCTCCTGAACTCTCCCCGGCAATGTACAAAGCATTTCAATGCTCTGCCTCACAGCGAAACAGACGGAAAAAGAACGCCTGACAACAGCCGCCGCTGCCCTCCGGGACAGCGGCGGAAATTTTTTTCAAAAACCACTTGACTTTTACGTCGCAACAGTATATTATTATTGTAGCAACTAGAAAGGTGGTGACACAGTGGCTGCACGCAGAGGCCGTCCTGTATCTGACAACCCCAAGGACTTCATGCTCCGCGTCCGTCTGGACCAGGAAACGCTGGAACAGCTGGACGAGTGTTGTAAAGCAGAACAGCTCTCCAGGTCGGAGATCGTCCGGAAGGGGATCAAGGAACAGCATGGCCGCATCAAAAAATAGAAACAACCCGCCCACTACCACATGCACGGATTGTTTCTGTACCCAACGCCCGAAGGTCTGGTAAATCTGATTATGCCACATCTTCGGGTAAAAATCAAGGAGGAAATAATGAGTTTACGAGAAGATCTGGACCGTTTATCCACCGCAGTATGTGACATATCTCAAGGGATCAACGCATTGGAAGTGATGGCGCTGGGGCTGTCCTGCGCAAAGGACCCATATGCGGAGGGCTTCAACGCATTACACAACTATCTGTTTGACGCAGGTCAGGAGCTGCAAAAGCACCTGGCCGCCTGTTGGAACGCGCTATAAGCAAAAGACACCCCGCTGCTGTGAGGTCGCTGCCGATAAAGAACAAGACAAAAAGGACTAATTTAACAGGCAGTTACCGAAAAAACGAAACCTTGTGACAAAATCAAACAGGCAGAAAAACGCACGATTTGACAATCAAAGTCAATCGTGCGTTTTTCACTTTCAAAAAGGAGGGCAATCTATGCCGAGCGTAACCTTATCAGACTATTTTTGCAGCGATGAAGAAATGCGGTTTACACACTTCCGCATCCCCCGCCAGCTTATCACCCATCCTCATTTCAAGCCCCTGTCCGCTGATGCCAAGCTACTATATAGTATGCTGCTGAGCCGCATGAGCCTGTCCGCGAAAAACGGCTGGCACGACAACACCGGGCGGGTTTATATTTACTTCACTGTAAAAGAAGTCTGCGAAGCCATTAGCTGCGGGCGAAACAAGGCCATGCGGTTATTGGCAGAGTTGGACACCAGCAAAGGAATCGGCCTGATTGGGCGCGTCAAACAGGGCCAGGGCAAGCCGGACAGGATTTTTGTCAAGCGGATTACTGTGCAGGAAAATACGGAGGCACTCGGCCAAGAACCCACGCCCGTTCCATCGGCTGATTTTTCCGACGTCCAGAGGTCGGAAAATCCGACTTCAAGCCGTCGGGAAAATCGACCTCTTGAGGTTTCAAAAGCAAACCCAAGTTATATTGATAAAAACCAAACTGATTTTATCCATACTAATCAATCTATCTATCCCCCTACCCCCATTGCGGAACGACTGGAGATGGATGGATACGAGTTAAGAGAGGAACGCAAAGAAAATATCAGGTACGAGCGTTCACAGCAGGAACTGTCTACTGTCAGCATCTTACAACGTCCCCACCACAACAGTCCTATACAGCCTTTTCACTGTTCAATACGATTTTGGAGAAATGCGTCTCACCGTGAAACGTATTTTTTATGTACGAACAAAGGAAACAACTACCCAGCCCTGCCACAGCGGACAGCGCCGCCGAAAGGTGGTGCTGTCCGAGCAAGTATGTCATTTGTTAAACACAAACGACCGCTTGCCAGGGGGGAAAGCCCCCCTTGGAACCCCCGCCGAGGAAATGCGTCTCACGGTGAGACGCATTTATCAGCTCACTGTGAAACGAATTACAACAGGAGGCATCCATGCGGAAACGTGAAAAATTTATCGGCCTGTGGCTGAGTGAAGCCGAATACACGCATTTGCTGAAACAATGCGCCCTGTCCGGCCTCAATACCAGCGCCTTGCTCCGGCACAGCATTATGAATGTGGACATTCAGCCGAAGCCTCCCGACACTTACGCCGCTCTATTGCGGGAGCTGTCCGCTATTGGCAACAATGTGAATCAAATTGCGTGTTGGGCTAACGCCACCAAGGGCATCAGCAAAGCGGAGATCGCGGAAGCCGCCGCGTTAGTCCGGCGGGCGTGGAGACTGGTGAAGGAAACGCTGTGACAGGGATAAAGCGGCGCAACCCAGGGTATGCCCCCTCAGGGGAGGATTTTACACCACCGCCCTTTGTCCGTCAAGGCCAAGACAAGCCGCGCCGTCCGCAAGCGTCCGGCGCGGGCCTTGACAGCCAAAGGCCGCCGGTGCTTTTTGTGGTTAAGGGGGGGCATACCCCAAAACCGGCTTACGCCGATTTTACCGTTATGGGAAACAGGTGCGCGCCCCGGATAGTGTGCAAGTTCTCGCGGACAGGAGCGGCGGGTGCGTATACGCCCAAAGCGGCTTGAGAAATGTGTCTCACCGTGAGACGCATTAGCACCTATAGCATTTAGCCGTTCTTATACGTTCTTGGCCTTGTACTCCTCGCCCCAATCCCACATAGCGTCCAAAACAGGCTTCAAACTCTGCCCCAACTCCGTCAAAGTGTACTCCACCCGCGGCGGAACCTCTGGAAAGACTGTCCTAATCAGCAGTCCGCTTTCCTCCATCTGCCGAAGCTGGGAAGTCAGCACCTTTTGGCTCACGTTGCCAATGGATTTTTTCAACTCTCCGAACCGCTTTGTTCCCGGCAGCAAATCTCGAATGATAAGTACCTTCCACTTGTCACTGATGAGCGTCAGCGTTGTTTCCACCGGGCAGGCGGGCAAGGTTTTCGCCTCCATCATCGTATCCTCCTGTCTGATAGTTTCTAAAATACTGTATAGCCCTATTTTACTGTATCTCCCCCGCTGGGGTCAAGACAGAGAAAAAAATTTTTTCCTGGCAAAAAAGTCAAAACCCCTTAAAATCACACAATCGTTTCCTCCCGGTAACCGTCCAATCGTTACTTTCAGGTGCCTATACCACAATATTGTGCGTACTTTTCAAGTGATTTTTTGTGTTGTATGATGCAGACACAAGGACGGGGAACACCCCGCCGAGTAAATCCCAGGAGGTATTCCCCATGAGCATCTTTGAAAAACTGTTCCATTCCAACAACACCATCGAAAAGGAGAACACGACCATGACAAACATTGAGAAAGCCACCGCTCTAATCAACACCTTCGCCACCGGCGATGCCGCCGCTGCCCGTAGCCTGCTGGCCGAGGGCTACATCCAGCACAACCTGGCCTACGGCACTGGCCGGAACGCCTTCATCGGCTCCGTGGAGTATCTGGCCTCCGCTCCCGTCAAGACTACCGTGAAGAACATCCGCGCCTTCCAGGACGGCGACAAGGTGTTCCTCCAGACCATCTACAATTTCGCCGGGGCCGGTGAGCAGGTTGCCTTTGACATCTTCCGCTTCGATACCGAGGGCAAGATCGCTGAGCATTGGGACAATCTGGCTGCACTGGCCGCTCCTAATCCCTCTGGCCATACCCAGACCGATGGTGCTATGGACATCACTGATCTGGACAAGACCGAGGCCAACCGGGAGCTGGTGAAGGCGTTCCTGTATGATGTGATGCAGGGTAACAACTCCGCCAAGACCCCTGACTACTTCAAGGGAGATCTCTATATCCAGCACAATACCAGCATTGCGGATGGGCTGTCCGGCCTGGGGGCCGCGCTGACCGCGCTGGCGGAGCAGGGTATCCAGATGATCTACACCACCGTCCATCAGGTGCTGGCCCAGGGCAACTTTGTTCTGGCTGTCAGCGAGGGAACTTTCGGCGGTACGCCCACCAGCTACTACGACCTGTGGCGGGTGGAGGACGGCAAGATTGCCGAGCATTGGGATGTGATGGAAACTATCGCTGACAAGTCCACCTGGGCCAACGAGAACGGCAAGTTTTAAGCAATAGGAATATCTATAGGCCGTCCCGTGTGACACGGGACGGCCTACGGCCTGAAATCAGAAACCAGGAGAACCGCTTATGGAATATCTGGAACGAATACTGAAACTCAACACGATGCTACTGGAGGAAATGCCGGAGTACCAGTCCCAGGCGGAGGGCTTTCCGCAGGACTTGACCAGCCAGCGGAGACTGCTCCGCAGTTTGATGAATGTCCGTCCGCCCATGCTGCTGAAACAAGAATTTCTCGCCATGCAGGATGATCTCTTGTCTGCCGAACGAGATAGCAAAGGTGTTGTCGATGGAGCCGCGCTGCCTGCCGTCAACGGGCACTCTCAAATAGCCGTTTGGAAAGGGGACATTACCCGGCTCAAGGTGGATGCTATCGTCAACGCCGCCAACTCTGCCCTGCTGGGCTGTTTCTGCCCCTGCCACGGCTGCATTGACAACGCCATCCATTCGGCAGCGGGCCTCCAGCTTCGGGAGGAGTGTAATCAGATCATGCAGGCCCAGGGCCACCTGGAACCCAATGGCCGGGCCAAGCTGACAAAGGGCTACAACCTTCCTGCCCAGTATGTTCTTCACACTGTTGGCCCCATCGTCCAAGGCCATGTTACCCATCAAGACAGGCGGGAATTGGCGTCCTGCTACCGCTCCTGTCTGGATCTGGCGGCAGAGCATGGATTAGAGAGCGTTACATTCTGTTGCATCTCCACCGGGGAATTTCATTTTCCCAACCAGGAGGCTGCTGGAATTGCGGTCAAAACTGTTACAGATTTTCTCCGGCAGGATATGTCCATCAAGAAGGTGATTTTCAATGTTTTCAAGGGTATTGACGAGACAATCTACCGCCGCATACTCGGAGCAGATTGAACGGCTGAAACAGGCCATTGATGGTGCTGACGCCATCGTGATCGGCGCGGGGGCGGGGCTGTCCGCCTCGGCGGGATTGACTTACTCTGGCGAACGGTTTGAACAGTATTTCAAAGATTTTGCCGACAAGTACGGCATCCGGGATATGTACTCCGGGGGCTTTTATCCGTTCGAGTCGATGGAGGAATATTGGGCGTGGTGGAGCCGTCATATCATGGTAAACCGCTACGAAGCCGCGCCGAAGCCGGTCTATGACGATCTGCTGAAGCTGGTGGAGGGTAAGGACTACTTTGCCCTGACAACGAATGTAGACCACCAATTCCAGCTTGCTGGCTTTGATAAAAAACAGCTGTTCTACACCCAAGGGGACTATGGCCTGTGGCAATGCTCAGAGCCATGCCATCAGCGCACCTATGACAACGAGGAAACGGTTCGGCGGATGTTCACAGAGCAGCGGGATATGAAAGTACCCTCGGAGCTTGTCCCCCGTTGCCCTGTCTGCGGCAGACCCATGACCATGAACCTGCGGGCAGACGATACCTTCGTGCAGGACGAGGGCTGGTATCAGGCCCAAAGCCGCTATCAAGATTTTCTCCAGCGGCATAACGGGCTGCGGGTTGTTTTCCTGGAATTGGGGGTTGGAGGTAATACGCCGGTCATCATCAAGTACCCGTTCTGGAAAATGACAGTCCAAAACCCGCAAGCGGTTTATGCCTGTGTCAATATGGAGCAGGCGTATGCTCCAAAGGAAATTTCGGAACAAGCGGTTGTTATAGGCAACGATATTGGCTCCGTACTGAAAGAAATTAGGCTGGCAATGCTATGATAAATAGATTTGTGTTTATGGACGAGGTGGATTATCCGTCCCGTCCTTTGTACGTCAAACGGTGTAAAATATATCGAAAAATGCGTCTCACGGTGAGACGCATTTCTAAAAGCGTCAGTTTTTATAACCTTTTCGGAGGTTTTGGCAATTTCTGGATAATTGCAGTTTGTTTTGACTTTTCGGAAGTTAGAGTATAAAGAGACAGAAAAGATGGCTATGACAACACGGTACGAAGCATATAACGAGATGACCTTTGAAGCCTACTGCAAAACGGCAATCAGCAGATCGGTTTTGAAAGAACGTCTGCGAAAAGCGGAACAGGGCAAGCGTGAGCAGCCGCTTTCTATAGTTACAGATGCCATGCTCTATGACCTTTCCTGCGAGGATACCGGGATTGAGCAGACGGAGACAGCCTGCCGCACATTCTATGTGTGCGGCGTGGCGGTTCCCGTCCATGGTGAGAAGTTGGGTCAGGCCCTCCCCTACCTCATGCCGCGAGACAGGGAAATCGTGCTTTCATATTTCTTTTTGGGCCTGACCGTCAAAAAAATCGCCCAGCAATTAAGGATAAGCCAGGCTACGGTCACTCGGCGGCGAAAGGTCGCTGAAGCAAAGCTGCGTGACCTATTGGAGAGCATCCCATGAAGCGGGTGCCATTCCCCATTATCCAGGCGGCGAAAGGATTTGAGCCTGGGGCCGTTGATTTTGTGTTCCGTCATTTTGAGGGCTTTATCGCAAGCCGGTGTTTGTGCGACTGTACCGATGAATACGGAAACACACGCTCCTATGTGGACGATGACCTCCGCTATCAGGCGGAAATCGCGCTGTTCCGGGCCATTGAGCATTTCCAATTCAGAGAGCCGCCCGATGATTTTATGCCCTTGAATGATAGAGCGGAAAAATACGTCTTACTGTGAAACGTATTTCTAAAAACGTCGATTTTTATAACCTTTTCGGAAGTTTTGGGAGTTTGTGCGAATAATGAGCAAAATCCTACTCCCAGCAGATATTAAGGATATGAAGGGCCTACAACTGAATAAGGCGATCAGATACATTCTGTATGTGCAGAGCCAGACGGCGGGTGCGCAGGGAGAATCCCCCGTGAAAGGAGGACAGGCACCGGGAGGACGGAGCGAACACGGGCCAGCGCCGCAAAGCTGCTTACGGCACAGCAGCGGGCGACGAAGCGCATACAGGCATGATGATACTTGCGTTGGCTATGCGTCACAGCGTAGGACGCCCCGCCACGGGAATGGGGGGAGGCACGATAAATCCTATGGAGCGGCTTTGCCCGCCGCCGTCTGAATCCGCCTTTGTTTTCTATCGTGAACAATGAAATACCCAAGCACCAAACAATGCGAAATTTGTCTTAATGCGTCTCACCGTGAGACGCATTTTTTGTTGCGGATATTCAGTTTGTGGGAGCGTCACCGTTTCAAAAATCAGCGGAAAAATCGTCGAAATTTGCGCTTTTACTTGACATTTGATATAATATAGATGTCACAAGGCAAGAAACGGTGACTGCCGGATAGGAGGCTATGATGAACAGGCAGTACAACAACCAAGGCGAAAAGTGGGCGGCCCTCTATGTTCGGCTCTCCCGCGACGACGAGAACGAGGGGGACAGCAACAGCATCCAGCATCAAATCGAAATTATTGAAAAATATTGTGATAACCACGGAATTTCCTGCTATAAGGTGTATAAAGATGACGGATTTTCAGGCACAAGTTTTGCTGGGGTAAGATAGCGTAACCATAAAAGATGGTGCGCTGTCTTACCCCAGCATTTTGTATTATCAGACGGCAAAACTCTTGACATCAGCGCCAATCTGCCGGAAATAGGATATGCTTTCCGTCGGTTCCTCGCCGCTGTCCACCTTGCCCGCGAAGCTGTAAAAAATCTCGATTTTCCGGGTGTTCGTTTCCCTGTCCAGCTCATGGACTAAAATGCGGTCGATAAATTCATGGACGTTTTCATAGGTCAGCTCGCTGATCTCCGAGTACCGGCGTACCAGAGCGACAAACCGCTTCACATCCGCCCCACGCTCGGCGGCGCTGTCAATCTCTTTCCGCAGTTCCGCCGTCCGTTTCGCCATCGCCGCTTTCTCGTCCTCATAGCCGGAGGTCAGAAGCGCAAACTGCTCACTTGACAAGCGGCCCAAGGCCATGTCCTCGTAAAGTTTGCGGAACAACAGATTAAGTTCATCCATCCGGCGTTCTGCCTTGCCCAGTTCTTTCCGCTTCTGGGCAAGGGCCTTTTTCGCGGCCTGCTCCCCACACTCGGCGGCGGTACGAACAAACTCCTGCTCATGCTCTTTCACATAGACCAAAACCCGCTGTAAATCGGCAAGGACAAGTTCTTTCAAAACGCTTTTACGGATGTAGTGCGTTGTGCAGAGAAAGTCGTTTCTGGCCCGGTTGCGGTAGTTGCCACAGGTGTAAGCGTGCTTCCGTTCCAGGGTTCCGGCGCCCTTTTGAAGATACATTTTGTAGCCGCAGTCCCCGCAGAACAGCAACCCCGAAAACAGGTCGATTTCCTCCGATTTTGTGGGCCGGTGTCGGGTGGCGATACGCTTTTGGGCAAGGGCAAAGGTTTCCTCGTCAACCAACGGTTCGTGAGTGTTGGGAAAGAAATACCGCTTGTCCTCCGGGTTTTTCCGTGTCTTTTTGGATTTATAAGACACCTTGCAGGTTTTCGCTGTGATGGTATGTCCCAAATACTCCTGTCGAGTGAGGATGTCATACAGCGTCTTATCCGGCCAGTTGTACCAGGCGTTCAGTTGGGGGCGGGGGTGACGAGTGCTGCCAGTACGCCGGTAGCGCAATTCTCCCACCGTCAAAATCTCATTATCCCGCAGCCAGTTTTGGATTTCGCACATGCGGTCGCCCCGCACATACATGGCGAAAATCTGCTTGACAATATGGGCCGTTTCCGGGTCGGGAATAAGATGATTGCGGTCGTTCGGGTCTGCGATATACCCATAGGGAACTTCCCCGTTGACACGCTCTCCCCGCTGGGCCTTGGC
>ERZ808037.113-NODE-113-length-87557-cov-14.197542_pt1 | contig 87557 bp, 73 predicted proteins | sample MGYA00380190_ERZ808037 | MGnify/ENA primary metagenome ERZ808037 (study PRJEB31490, sample SAMN06133399) | mouse gut metagenome | isolation source: J9 | host: mice | place: China: Chengdu | collected 2015-05 ... | reverse complement strand
TCAATTAGCTCCATGCCGTCGTAATAAACAGTTACCTTTATTTCCATGCCGGTTTCGGCGGCGTATTGATTTAATAGGCTTGTCATGTGTGTGACAAAATCTTTCTCATCATCACAGATTGCTATGTGTATCATTTCGTTCCTCTCCATGTCCAGTATTCCACGGAATATTATACTGTACTTTGAGTCTGGTCTCAATGGCAAGCTTTCTCAAAATCATTCTTATCACTTCATCAATCCCTTTTTCCTGACGTAATCACAAATAAAGCAGACAAATGCCAATATCAACAGCATAAAGATAGTCAGCATATCCCATACATCAAGAACAGGCTCCTTAATCATTTCTGACAGGATTACATTGATAATAATCATAAATGGAATGGCTGATAAAAAAGTCGTTCCTAAAGCAGCTAGCTTCCGTTCAATACGCTTAAACACTGCAACTATTATCCACAAAAATGCGATTGAAGCCGCCGCCAGCACTGCACCAACTGAAAATACCTCTTTCACTTTCAATAAACTGCCTAATAAGAACAAATAGGGAACGATAAAAACACTTAATGATATGAAACTTACGATAATCCCCCTTTTCCCCCCAATAATACTTGGAAAAGATATTACCCATGCGAATACAATAGAGCTGACCGGAATCAATGACCATGTTAAAGTGCCGGATATTGCGATATTGCAGATAAGACATACCATAATACCTATCAATAGTGTTGTCGAAAAAAGAATTGAGAGAATGACATTCTTTGTCATGTTATTTTCGTCTTTCCTTTTTAAAGCAATCAAATTTTCATCGGCCTTCTTTTCATAGCTTTCCATGTCGATTTCCTCCCCGCTTAACAGCTCGTTTGCCGTGATTCCCAGTATTTCGCAAAGCTCTAACATTATAGATGAATCGGGCATACTTTTTCCGGTTTCCCATTTGGACACGGCCCTGTCTGTAATGCTTAGTTTTTCTGCTAACTGTGCCTGAGTTAGTTTTTTCTCTTTACGGCATTTGGCAATAAATTTTCCAATCTCTATCTGGTTCATCTTTTTCTCCTTTCACCTTGAACGATACACCCGGCTATAAGCTTTTTACACGAACCAACGGTTGGATTGGGGAGATTCAACCGTTGGTTGGGAAGTATTTTTGCCGCTTTCCGTATCAATTTTAGCATAGGGTTGTATATTATTCTATCTCGCACTTCAAAATCCGTTCATCCTGTATCTGGACGAGCCCGCCATCGGGCTTGACGTATTGGCCAGGCAGCAGATCAGGGAATTGAAAGACCTTGACAGCGTGTGCAGAAGAATTATTATATTATCAAAGGGCAGCGTGCTCTTTGACGGAGCCATAGAGCGGTTTAAGCAGGAATATACGAAGGAATTGTCAGCGAGGCTTATGAGATCAACGATTTTTCCATAAAGGCTCCTGACATTGAGGATATGGTAAGGGGAATTTACGAGGGGGAGGAAAAGAGGAGGGATTGATTTGGAGACAAGGGGCGGCTTTTATATTACGCAGATCAAGCAGCGTCAGGAGAGAATCTTCGAAAAACTGCTGAGGGAGAACGGGATCGAGATCAGCGGCGGGCAGGGGAGGATTCTGTTTGTCCTGTGGAAAAATGACAATCTGACTGTCAGTGAGATCAGCAGAAAGACCTCTCTTGCAAAAAATACGGTCTCTATTGTGGTGGACGGCATGGTACAGAAGGGGATTCTGGAGAGAACGATCAATCCCGACAACCGCCGCCAGACCATTATATCCCTAACAGAATATGCAAGGAACCTGCAGGGGAAATACGAGCAGGTATCACAGCAGATGAACCGTCTCTTTTACCAGGGATTTTCGGAAGAGGAGAGGGCGGAATTCGAGCGCTGCCTGTCCCGCATCCTTGACACGCTGACAAGGTGGGAGGATGGGGGCAAGTAGGTGTGTAACAGTAATCAATGAAATTGATCGGAATCTGCGCTGTGCTAATTTCCGTATTGGTCTCTGTCGCACGACAGAGAGGGGAAAAGGAATCGGGTGGAGAGAACTAAAGAATAATTATACTACGGGAAAATGTCTTGACTCTCACGTTACGTCATAGTTTATAATGACGGAAAACAGGAAAGGAGCAAAAAGACATAATGACTAAAAAACCTATGTCTGTCCATGAGGTTGCCAAATTGACCGGTGTCACCGTCCGCACACTTCACTATTATGATGAAATCGGGCTTTTGAGACCTGCCAAGGTAACCGGGGCGGGGTATCGGATGTATGACGATACGGCGCTTATCCGCTTACAAAATATTTTATTGTTTCGGGAATTAGAGTTTCCTCTGAAGGAAATCAAGGCAATTCTCGACAGCCCGGATTTTGACCTGTCAGAGACACTTGCCCGGCAAATCAGGCTGTTAGAACTACAGTATAAGCACATAGGGCAGCTTATTGTTTTTGCCCGGGAAATGCAGCACAAAGGAGCAGCAGGAATGAATTTTGAAGTTTTCGACAAGAGCGAAATTGAAAGGTATGAGGCGGAGGCCAAGGCAAAATGGGGCAACACCAAAGCGTATCAGGAGTATATGCAGAAGGATATTGCCAGAAATAAAGACAGTTACGGCAAGATTGCGAAGGAGCTGATGGCAATGTTTTCCGAATTAGGAGAATTAAAGCATTTAACTCCGGACGCCGATGAGGTACAGACGAAAATCTCTGCATTACAAAAATTTATATCTGATCATTACTATGACTGTACCGATGAAATCCTTGGCGGACTTGGTGAAATGTATGCAGGCGATGAACGCTTCAGGAAAAACATTGACAAAGCAGGCGGAAATGGTACGGCTGATTTTGTCAGGCAAGCTATTGTGGCGTATTGCAATAAAAAGCAGGGGGAATAAATGTAAAATATAGAGTGTTACTTTTCTGCCGTTTCCCGGCAAACGGCAGAAAAGTAACTATAGAGCACCTTGTTTTTTTATTATGCAAAACAAATACTTGACGGCTAAAAAAAATTGGCATATACTTACTATTAGTAATTATTAATAGTAAGTATATGCTGGGGCAAAATTTGAAAACCGGCGGGACAAAGGGGAGGAAATCGATGGAAGCAACAAATATCAAGAAGCTTTTGGATGCCTGTTTTACGGCAAAGCATGTAATCGAGACAATGCCGCAGCTTCCTAAGGGGATGAAGCCGCGCCATATCCATGTGCTTGATCAGGTAAGCATGATCTGGGAGGCAGAGAGGCAGTGCCGCGTGGGGGATGTGAGCGAAGGGTTAGGCATCACCATGCCCAGCATTACCCGTCTGATTCAGGAACTGGAAAGGATGGAATTGCTGGAGAAGTATCCGGATAAGGAGGATAAGAGAGTCACCCTCCTGAGACTTACAAAGAAGGGGGAGGCGTGCGTGAAGAAATATGTGCATGATTTCCACCGGGAGTGGGCGGAAAATCTGGGCTCTGTCTCTGACAGGCAGGTGCAGGAGGCCATCCGGCTGATTGAACAGCTAGATGCGGCAATGCCCCGCAGAAAATGAATGAAAGGATGGATATTTTTATGTCAAAAAAGGAAAAAGCAAAGGAAATCTCGTTTGTGGAAGGGCCTGTATTCGGTTCGCTGATCCGGTTCGCGCTGCCGGTGCTTGGTTCGCTGATTCTGCAGGCGGCTTACGGTGCGGTGGATTTGATGGTGGTAGGGTGGTTCGGAGATGCCGCCAGCATTTCCGCGGTAGGTACGGGAAGCGGTTTTATGCAGATGGTAACCTTTATCATCACCAGCCTGGCCATGGGTTCAACGGTGGTGATCGGACAGCATATCGGAGAACAGAAGCCGAAGGAGGCCGGGAATACGGTGGGAACGACCATCCTGCTTTTTGCAGGAATCGGGATCATGATGACCATTGTGCTGGAGCTTTTTGCAGGGAATGTGGCAGAAATGCTGAAGGTGCCTGCGCAGTCGGTGGACAAAACAATCCTTTATCTGCGCATCTGCAGCGCAGGAATCTTGGTGATTATCGCCTACAATGTGATCAGCGGCGTGCTCAGAGGAGTGGGTAATGCCAACCTGCCCTTTCTCTTTGTGGGAATTGCCTGCGCGGTAAATATTATAGGAGATTTGCTGCTGGTAGGGGTATGTAAGCTGGATGTGGCAGGCGCCGCGCTGGCAACGGTTTTTGCCCAGCTTGTGTCGGTGGTGCTCTCCGGGTTTATCATCCGAAAGCAGAAGCTTCCGATTTCCTTTTCCCTTTCCCAGTGCAGGATTCATGCCGGCGAGCTGAAAAGAATCTTAAATATCGGTGTGCCCATTGCGGTTCAGGAGACGATGGTACAGATTTCCTTTCTTGTGGTAAACTCTATCGTAAATCAAATGGGGCTTATGCCCTCGGCGGGCTACGGAGTCGCCCAGAAAATTATATCTTTTATCATGCTGGTGCCTTCCTCGGTGATGCAGAGCGTTTCCGCCTTTGTGGCCCAGAACATCGGTGCAGGTCAGAAGGAGCGGGCATGGAAGGGGTTTCTCACCGCTATGGCGGCGGGATGCACGGCGGGGGCGGGGATTTTCCTTTGCGGTTTTTTCGGAGGCAGCGTATTATCCCGGGTTTTCACCGATGATCCGGAGGTGATTGCCCAGAGCGCGGCCTATTTGAGGGGTTTTTCGGTGGAATGTATTTTGACCTGTATCCTTTTCAGCAGCATTGGCTATTTCAACGGACGGGGAAGAAGCGTTCCTGTGATGCTCCAGGGGCTTACGTCGGCGTTCTTTATCCGTATTCCCGTCTCCGTTTTTATGTCCAGGCTCCCCGGGGCTTCTTTGACGCTGGTGGGTATGGCGACACCCATTACCACCGTCTACGGGATCTTCTTTTTCGCGGTATGCTTTCGGCGGCTGAAGAGACAGGAGAAACAGGAGTTCTGAATTGTGTTTTGGATGCCGATGCATTATAATGTTTTCAGGAAAATTTCCAGGATTTGAAAGGAGCAGAGGGATCAAAATGCAGAAAAATTGGTGGAAGGAAGCAGTGGTATATCAGATTTATCCCCGAAGCTTTATGGACAGCAACGGGGACGGGATTGGAGATTTGAACGGAATCACTTCAAAGCTGGACTATCTAAAGGAGCTGGGCATTGATGTGATCTGGCTTTCGCCTGTGTATCAGTCGCCCAATGATGACAACGGGTATGACATCAGCGACTACCGGGCGATTATGAAAGAATTTGGAACCATGGAGGACTTTGACCGGATGCTTGCGGGGATCCATAGCCGGGGCATGAGGCTGGTGATGGATCTGGTGGTGAACCATACCTCTGATGAGCATGCCTGGTTTGTGGAGAGCAGAAGCTCTAAGGACAATCCCTATCGGGACTATTATATCTGGAGAGAGGGAAGAAACGGTAAGGAGCCTAATAACTGGGGGAGCTGCTTCTCCGGTTCGGCCTGGGAGTATGACGGGGCCACGGACATGTATTATCTTCATTTGTTTTCCAAAAAGCAGCCGGACTTAAACTGGGATAACCCGAAGGTCCGGGAAGAGGTTTTCTCTATGATGGATTGGTGGTGCGAAAAGGGCATTGACGGCTTTCGGATGGATGTGATCAGCCTGATCTCCAAAAAGCCCGGCCTGCCGGAAAAAGAGCTGCCGCCGGGAGCCCTTTACGGGGATCCGGGATGCGCCAACGGGCCTCATGTCCATGAGTATCTTCAGGAGATGAACCGGAAGGTGCTTTCCCGTTATGATCTGATGACCGTAGGGGAATGCGCCGGAGTGACCATTGAGGAGGCGAAGAAGTATGCCGGCCTTGATGGGAAGGAGCTCAGCATGGTATTTCAGTTTGAGCATGTGGAGCTGGGCGACGGCCCTCTTGGAAAATGGACGGACAAGCGGTTCCCTTTTAAGGCCTTTAAGCAGGTCATGAGCGGATGGCAGAGAGAGTTGGAGGGGAAGGCCTGGAACAGCCTGTTTCTGGGCAACCATGACCAGCCCCGGTCGGTTTCCCGTTTTGGGAATGATACGCCGGAGTATCGGGAGGTAAGTGCGAAAATGTTAGCCACCTGCCTGCATATGATGCAGGGAACGCCTTATGTATACCAGGGCGAGGAGCTTGGAATGACCAACTGTCCTTTCCCGGAGCTTAAGGATTTCAGGGATATTGAAAGCATCAATGCGTTTAACGAGCTGACCGGGGCAGGGAAGACGGCGCCGGAGGACATGATGCGTTATCTTCTTCTGCGCAGCAGGGATAATGCCCGCACTCCCATGCAGTGGGATGATGAGAGCGCCGGCGCAGGCTTTACCTCGGGAGAGCCCTGGATTATGGTAAATCCCAATTATAAGGAGATCAATGCAAGGAGAGAGCTTGCGGATCCCGATTCCGTGTTCCGTTATTACCAAAAGCTGATCGCTCTGCGCAAAAAGGAAAGGGTGATGGTTTACGGCTCCTATGAGCTGCTTGAGCCGGAGGATGAAAATCTTTATGTTTATACAAGGACGCTTCGGGAGGAGGGCCGGGAGGTAAGCCTTCTTGTGGTCTGCAGCTTCACCGAAAAGGAAATCGGTTATGAGATACCCGAAAAATTTGAGTCCGGAGAGATTCTGATCGGCAATTATCAGAGAAAGAATGTAGAGAAAAAGCTTACGCTGCAGCCTTATGAGGCGCTGACAGTGCAGATCAGACAGGGCTGAGGATACCGGGCGCTGCCGGAGGTTTTCAGGTTTGGCCAAAAGCTTTATTGTTACATACAAAGGGAAGGAGACAGTATGAAATCTCATTTAAAAATTGAAACACACCCTCAGGCCCGTCCTGAGAACATGATTTTGGGAGAGCATTACAGAATCACAGTGCTCACGCCCAGTATGGTGCGTGTGGAATACAGCCCGCAGGGGTGCTTTATCGACGGGGCCACCCAGAGCGTTTTAAACCGTGATTTTCCCAAGGTGGATTTTGCATACAGGGAAACAGAGGATGAATTGGAAATCCGCACGGATTATTTCCAGCTCAATTATGACAAAAAGGAATTTTCCTCAAAGGGGCTTTCCTGTCTTGCGCTGAATGTGGAGGCGGAAGGGGCCAGCGGGTGGAACCGCACGCCCTGGCGTTTCGGGGAAAAGGTGCCCACACTGAAGGGAACCACAAGGACGCTGGATAATGTGAACGGCGCCTGTGAGCTGGACGAGGGGCTTATGTCCGTATTCCAGGGCGTTGCCTGTGTGGATGACTCCAAGTCCCTGCTTCTGGGAGAGGACGGATGGGTGGCTCCCAGAAAAGGAGAAGGGGAGGACATTTATCTTTTTGCCTACGGTTTCCGTTATCGGCAGGCGCTGAAGGATTTTTATTATCTGTGCGGGAAAACCCCGATGCTGCCCAGGTTTGCTCTCGGAAACTGGTGGAGCAGGTATTATAAATATACGGAAGAATCCTATATGGAGCTGATGGAGCGCTTTGACAGGGAGGGGATTCCGTTTACCGTGGCAGTCATCGATATGGACTGGCATCTGGTGGACATTGACCCCAAATACGGAAGCGGATGGACAGGATATACCTGGAACAGGGAAATGTTCCCGGATCCGGCGCGCTTTTTAAAAAGGCTTCATGACAGAGCCATGCATACAACCCTGAACGTACACCCTGCAGACGGCGTCCGGGCCTTTGAGGACTGCTATCTTCGGGTGGCAGAGGCGATGGGCGCAGATGCGGCCAAGGAGGAGCCGGTGAATTTCGATATTGCGGATCCGAAGTTTCTGGAGGTTTATTTAGAGAAGATACATCATCCCATGGAGGAGGAGGGCGTGGATTTCTGGTGGCTTGACTGGCAGCAGGGAACCAACACCAAGGTAGAGGGGCTTGACCCCCTTTGGATGCTGAACCATTATCACTTTTTGGACAGCGCCCGGGAGGGGAAGCGTCCTATGACCTTTTCACGCTATGCGGGGGTGGGCTCCCACCGTTATCCCGTGGGCTTTTCGGGAGATACGGTGATTTCCTGGGAAAGCCTTGCTTTCCAGCCATACTTTACCAACACGGCCTCTAATATCGGGTACGGCTGGTGGAGCCATGACATTGGCGGGCATATGCAGGGAACCAGAAGCGACGAGCTGGAAGCAAGATGGTATCAGTACGGGGTATTTGCGCCTGTTACCCGTCTTCACAGCACCCAGAACGAATATATTGTGAAGGAGCCCTGGAGATTCAGAAGAGAGGTCTGTGAAACCATGAAGGAGTTCTTAAGGCTCCGCCATCAGATGATTCCCTACCTCTATACCATGAATTACCGGGCGTGGAAGGAGGATCTTCCGATCTGCCAGCCCCTGTATTATGAATATCCGGGCAAACGGGAGGCGTATACCTGCAGGAATCAGTATTTCTTCGGCAGCGAGCTGATGGTTGCTCCGATCACAACGCCCAATATCCCGGATCTGAATATGGCGCAGGTAAAGGCCTATCTTCCCCAGGGGTTGTGGTTTGACCTTTTTACGGATCTTGTCTATGAGGGAGGCCGCAGCCTGTGTATGTACCGCAGCATTGACAAAATCCCGGTACTGGCAAAGGCAGGAGCCATCCTTCCCATGACAAAGGACTTTGGGTCGGAGCAGGCGCTCTGTAATCCGAAGGAGCTTACGGTGCAGGTATATCCTGGCGCGGACAATACATTCACCCTGTATGAGGACGACAATGTATCCACCGGGTATCAGCAGGATGTCTGGGCCAAGACCAGGATGAGGCTGGACTGGAGCGGCAGACGCTTTATTATAGAACCGGTGGAGGGGGATGCTTCCCTGCTGCCCGGGGAGCGTACCTTTAAGGTGCGGTTCCACAAGATTTGTGCAAAGAGTGTTGCGGTGGTCATAAACGGAGCCGTGCAGAGCGCAGATACGGAATGGAGCGCAGATACGCTGACAGTGACGCTGCCGCCTGTAACGCCAAAGGACCGGGCGGAGATTCTCTTTGAGGATGGAATAGAAATTACAGAAAATCCGGTGGAGGAGATGGCTGCCGAGATTTTAAACCGGGCGGAAATTGCCTTCGAGCAAAAGGACAGGATCGACGAGATTGTCCGCAGAGACAAAAACCGTCCTGCAGCCCTGTTCGGGGAGCTGCAGGCCCTGGGCGTGTCAGGAGAGCTTTGCGGAGCCATTATGGAAATCACGGGGGCCCGGGAATAGGTTTGATAGATGGAGCAGACTCATGGAATATATGCTTTTTGTGTTGGATATGATCGGAACAGTGGCCTTTGCGCTTTCGGGGGCCATGACGGCCATCAAAAAGAAAATGGATATTCTTGGGGTGCTGATTCTTGGAATGGTGACAGCCGTAGGCGGGGGAATGATCAGGGACATTGTCCTTGGCATTCTGCCGCCTGTGGCGTTTCGGGAACCGGTTTATGCCATAAGCGCGCTTGTGACCTCAGGACTTATTTTTGTGATCATTTATTTTCATGTGAAGGGCTATCAGGAAATATCCGGCGTTTATTTCCAGCAGGTTCTGATGACGGCGGATACCCTGGGGCTGGCGGTTTTTACCGTGGCAGGGGTGCGGGCGGCCTTTGACAATCAGATGGGGATAAATTATTTTCTGCCGGTTTTTCTGGGGACAATTACCGGAGTGGGAGGCGGGCTTTTGCGCGACATGATGGCCGGCGACCGTCCTTATATTTTTGTCAAGCATGTGTATGCCAGCGCCTGTATCCTGGGCGCTTTTGTCTGCGCCTTCCTCTGGAACAGAACCGGGGAGGAGGCGGCTATGATGGCCGGTGCGGCGTGTGTGGTTGTCATGCGGTTTCTGGCGATCAGGTTCAAGTGGAATCTGCCCAGGATTGAGAATTTTCTTTAGAGTGGCGCTCTTAGGTCTTTCCCGGGAAGGAAAGCGCTTAAGAATATGCAACTATGATGCAAAAATGATGAAACTATGATGCATGAAAAAGATAAAATAAAAAGGAACAAAGGAGACATAACGGTTATTTTGCGGGGAATACGGGTAAACTTGTGATAAAGCAAAAGGGAACAGACGGCGTTTTTGCAGCCGGGAAAGGATGAGAAAATAATGCAGATTGAAATAGAGATGGATGAGGAAAACAGGGAAAAGAAGCGGCTGCTTGCAGCGGGCAGGTTCCTTTTGTGGGCGCTGATGATCGGAATATCGGCCTTTTTGGCGTCGAGATCCCTGATGATGTAGGGCGTTAATCGGGCAGATTCTATAGCAGTCCGGCCAAAGGCCGGGCGGTCTGTTAAAAATGCGGGAACGAAAGAGGTTAAGGGGAGAGACGTTATGAGAAGAAAACAGCTTACAGTCCTTCTTTTGCTTACTGCAGCGCTGACAGGGTGCGGCGGTATGGGAAATACGCAGAAAAAACCGGCGCAGGAAGAGACAATAGAAGAGGAAACGCTGGGAGAAGAGGCGCAGGAGGCGGAAGCAGAGGAGACACAGACGCAAAAGGCGCAGGAGGATGAGCCCGGAAATGAGGCGGCTGCAGAGAGCGGGGATGAGACGGACGGTGCGGACGGTGAGCGGCCGGATATTCTGCAGGGCCGGATTTTGCAGGGAAGCATGATTTTGGAGGATGAGGAAGCAGTTTACATCTGCGGCACAGAAAGAATCCGAAGGATAGAAAAGGAAAGCGGCAGCAGCCGGATTTTGTGGGAGAAAAGTGAGAAGGCCGAGGAAGCCTTCTTTTATATGGAAGGAAAGGCCCTTCTTATAGAGGATTTCATCTATTTCCTGGAGGAAGGCGGCACAGGTGCAGGCCGGGAAGAGAAGCGAAGCTTATCTGTGATAAAGACCGACGGCACCAGGTACTGCAGGGTGGCAGAGCTGGAGGATTTCCCGAAGGCCTTTTATTACTGTGACAATGGATTGTATCTGGAGTCAGAGGGCAGTATCAAACGTTATTCTCCGCAGACAGAGGGGGAATACCCCCTTGCCGCCAAGCCCGAGGAGATTTATTTTGAAATACCCGGGGCGTATACCTTTCCGGCCGTCATGCAGGGCGGAAGCAGGTATTTAAGCGCATTGGAGAGTGTGCATCTGTTCGGCTATGCTGTTTTGGAAAATGAGGAGATGGAGCTTGTAAGGCTTGATCCCAGGACCGGAGAGGAAAGTCTGCTGTTTTCAGAGGGGCGTCTGCGCTCCTTTAACCGGGACTATTTTCTGTTTATGAAGTATGGGGAGGGGCAGGAGGAGCTTTATCTTATGGATGCCAGGAGCTTGGAGGTACGTTTCCTGGCCGCTTACAAAGAGGAGGAATACCCGGATAGTTATGGGATCAGGGTTCTTGATATGGATGGGGATTCTGTCTATGTAGTAGCGGAAAATGTGAAAGAGCCTTCCGGAGAAACGAATTTGTATGAACAGATCGACTTAGAAAGCGGGGAGCGCAGACAGGTGCTTCGGCTGGACATACGGACGGGAGTGAAGGGAAGCCTGCCTTATCATGCAGGAGGCGCAGTCATTCGGGACGGATATATTTACTACACAGAGGTGATGGATTACAGGATGTATCTGATGCGGAAAAGCCTTGAAGAGCCGGAAGAGAATGCCGGGGCTGAGGAGCTAAGTAAATCCGGTGAATCCGGCGGCGAAATCCTGGGGGATGCCTTTTTGGACACCGGCATCGCCCAGGTGGGGAAGGTAGAGAGCTATTATGAGCAGATCTTCAGTAAGGCGGAGCCGGATTTTGTCCTTATGGAAATGGATTTAGAACGTCTTGTGGTGGATGAGAAATATGAGGGAGCGGCGAAGATCAACCGGATTTTATCCGCTTATCAGGACAGTATCGTGAGCTATGGAACCAATGAGGAGGATATTAACTGGAGGGAGGAGGAAATTGCTGGATGGGGGGAGGATGAGCCTCCGGCGACCCTGAGCTATAGCTGTTCCAGCTATCCCTCAGAGATCACCTATTTTGACGGGGACAGGTTCAGCTTTTACCAGCAGGATTATGACTATACGGGAGGAGCCCATGGCATGCCGTTATGGGTGGGATTTACCTTTGACCTCCATACCGGGCAGAGGCTTCTTCTCTCGGATGTGATCGGTAACAGTGAAGAAGAGTTAAAGGAGATTGTGGTCAGATATTTTGATGCCTGTATATCGGAAGCGCCCGGGGAATTTTGGGAAGACGCACTGACTGTGGTGCGGGAGGGAATAAGTCTTGCTTCTGATTTTTATCTTGAGGAGGAGGGAATCTGCTTTTATTTCCCGCCCTATGCGCTGGCCGCCTATGCCGGCGGATTTAAGAGCGTAACCGTTCCCTATGAGGAATTTGAGATGAAAATACCGGTAAAAAAGTAATGGCCATGTCCTTCTGGCAGTAGCCGTAAAACAGTGAAAGACCCAAAGTGGTATAATCCCATCTTTGACAGTTGGAAATCAAAAAAATCGCTGTATCCCTTGTGTTTACCGGGGCCCAGCGATTTTCCTTTGTCACGGGGTATAGTAATTTAAATGAGGAAAAGATTCTTTGAAAATCATTCTTCTTTCGTTGGAATATTCACGTTTTCGTGATATTATATATTTAACAAGACTTTAATGGAGATCAAAGCTGATGGATACACGAAAAAAACAATGGAAAGCAATTAGCTTATTTGCAGGAGCGGGCGGTTGTTCATTAGGCTTTAAAAAGGCTGGTGTTGACATTATTGCAGCTTTTGAAAATGCAGAACCTGCTATTGCAACTTACAATGCAAATTTTGGAGCAAATCGTTGCCATAATGTCGATTTAGAAATTTGTGATTTTCTCCAGCTAAGAAATGAGCTCGGATTACGGCACGGAGAATTGGACTTAATTATTGGCGGCCCCCCGTGCCAAGGGTTCACAACGGCAGGAAATCGCTTTTGGGATGATCCTCGTAATAAGTTAGTGCAGAACTACGCACAGGCACTGGAGGTGTTTTATCCCCGATGGTTTATGATGGAAAATGTAGAAGGGATACTTACAACGGCTGCAGGTGCTTATATTGTAGAATGTATAAGGAGAATGATTAGTCTTGGATATACAGTTTATTTGAGAAAGATGTATTTGCAAGAATATGCAGTACCTCAGAGAAGGAAACGAGTGATTATCGTTGGTAATCGGGAAGGAAAAGACTTTGATTTTCCGGATCCTGTTGAAAAGGCTTCGGGGGCGATATACAAAAAATCCTCATTTACATTGCAAGAAGCAATAAGTGATTTGGAATCGCGTGATATGCCCGAAATTGACCATATTCGAAAAAAAGAAACCGGGATACAGTTAGAAAGAATTGCAACACTAAAAGTTGGGCAGACAATGAAAGATTTACCAGAACATTTGCAGCACGATTCTTTTAAGCGCAGAGCATCAAGACGAGTATGTGACGGAACCCCTACAGAGAAAAGAGGAGGTGCGCCCTCTGGCTTAAAGCGGTTATCATATAACGAACCGTGCTTGACTATAACAAGTGCTGCACCTTCAGAATTTGTCCATCCTACTCAAAACAGGACGCTTACGATCCGGGAGTGCGCTCGAGTACAGACTTTTCCGGATTCTTTCAAATTTTATGGAACTGATGCACAGAAAATGCTTCAAATTGGAAACGCAATCCCGCCTGTATTTGCGGAACTGATGGCGAAACAAATTATTCGATGCGATGCAAACACAGCCAAAAGAATGCCGCCATCTTTGGCAAAATTTGATGTCACCAAGGCAACAGCTAAAAGTCCGTCTTTACAAAAAACCTGTAGTATGCTGAGTACACTGCAAATCCCAGAATTTGAACAATTAAAAATGGAGGTATAATAATATGCCGATAACCCGTCAACAAAGAGTTTTCTATAAGACATTTTCACAACACGGCTCTGGTTCTGCTCTGGTGGAAGTTGAACCTAAAGATGTTGTACTGCTTATTCATATTGCATATTTGGATATTTTTGAGAGTGAACCGGCGTGGTTCTCTGCCCCATTCTGCAGACTTGCAAAAGAGAGTTTTTATACAATAACCCCAGAAAAAGTCGAAGCACTTCCGAGTGTATCGGTTGGGGAAGCTGTAAACTATTTGCAACTTTCCGGGGCGGCCAATACTGAAAATGTGATATATCTTTACTTGAAAAATCTTTCAGAACTTTGGCGCAGAAGATTTAAGTTTTACAACATCTTAAAAACCCAGCCGTTTCCATTAACCGAACAAATAGGACCACGATGTTTGTTGGAATATGGGAACTGCGAGGACGCTTTGCTATTCTCTTGGATGAGTTGGCGAAAACTCATTTATGATATTGATAATCGAAGCGCACAAGAAACGGGATACCTCTTTGAGCCGATTTTAGCCAGTTGTTTGGGCGGAGAGTCGGTATCTCACAGACATTCGCCCGTAAAGCGAATTGATGATAATGGGAATCCTACAGCCGAAGGACGACAGATAGACTGCTATATTGAGGATTCCAGAGAAGCGTATGAATTAAAACTTCGTGTAACAATTGCAGCCAGTGGACAAGGCCGTTTTAATGAGGAAATGAGTTTTCCTCATGAGGCAAGAATGGCGGGGCTTACCCCCATACTTATTGTTTTTGATCCAACACCATCTGCGTTGTTAGACCGCCTAAAAGCAAAATATGAAGAGGAAGGTGGTCGATGTGCAATAGGCGAAGATGCGTGGAATATGCTTACCGATCGGGCAGGAAGAGAGATGGGCAAGTACATTATTAAGTACATCAAACCGCCTATCAGTAAGATGGACGAAATACGCCTTGCAATCCCGACTGCTATTCACCTTGCAGCATCAGAAAACAATATTACAATTAGCGATAACGAAGGAAACTGTTACAGTATCCCCCGAAACGAAGCTACTGAATAACAGTTAGTGTTATTGTTGGTAAAAGCGAATCCGGCAAAACTGCGTTACCTGAAGCGCTGGTAAAGTCAAATTATTTTGAAGATAACGCAGACTTCCCCTTTATGAAATCTCTGTACTCCTTTGGAGTTTTACCGATATATTTTTTGAAGGTTTTGGTGAAGTAATTTACGTCAGGGATACCGCAGTGCTGGGCTACCATCTGAATCTGCATGGTGGTTGTGTTCAGAAGGAAAACGGCGTGCCTGATTCTTTTTTTGTTTACATATTCCGTCAGGGTGGTGCCTGTCTCTTTCTTAAAAAGGGTGGACAGATAGCTGGAATTAACGTTTAAAAGGCTTGCCTGGGCGTTTAAGCTCAAATCCGCCGTTAGGTCAGTGTCAATCTGGGTCAGCACCTTCTGGACAAGCAGGGAATAGCTTTTGAGAGAGTAATTTTGAACCAGAAGACAGTAATTATGCACCATGTCCTTTCCCAAGGCATCCACCCCGTTAGGGGAGACACAAAGCTCGATCTTCCGTGCGTATAAGGAAGAAATACTGTCGATGTGCAGAGGATGGACAGAGGCTTGCTCCGCCGCCTTGCGCAGCAGGGTGTTTAGTATGATCATATAATTTTTGGCATTGCGCAGGGGATCGGCCAGACGCTGCTCCAACTGTCGGGTGAGAAAGCTGTTGTAGAGCACGATGGCTTTGTGGCTCTGTCCTGTGCTCACAGCCTTGATCAGTTCGTTTTCGTCAGAATATCTTTTTTCCAGCACTTTCATGGACAGGAAAGGCTCCGAGGGTTTTTCGGAATGCTTCTGCGGATCCATAAGCTCTTTTGCGGAGCGGGATAATTTCTGACGCTCCGGAGTCGGGTCTGAGAGCAGAGCGGAGGGAATATCCTGAAAGGAAAAGTTTTTTTCATGCCCCCAAAGCTTAGTACCCAGGGTATAAACCAGAGTGAGAATCTGACTTTCGTTGAGAATAAGGGGTACCTCCTGGTAGTACTTTTCAAGCTGGGAAAGAATTTCAGGAGGGTAAGAAAATTTACTGAAAATATCCAAGATCACTTTTTGAGAAATTGCAGTGAGGGTATAAGGGCCAATCGTTGCGAAAACGCTTTCCCTCTCATCCGGAACCTGAAACAAAAGATAATGGCAAAAGGAAAAATCCTTGATCCGATAAATGGTATTAGGCTGGCAAATCTCCTCAAATTTCACAGACAATTCCGGATAGTCATAATCAGAACAAAAAAGCTGCCGCAGTCCGTAATCCACAGGTGAAAAAGGCAGCATCATTGGACTTTTGAAGGTAGTGAATGATAAGTGAAAATTGTTTAGGAGCGCCTTTACAAAATTCAGCTCTGCTTCATATTTCATATAAATCACCCGAAGTATTTTTCTTTGGATACTTTTATTAAATATATTTTCATACATTATATCAAAAAAATCAAGGTATTCTAAAAAATATCCTATAAATCCTAAAAATCATCAGTATGTGTGAAAGTTCGACAGGAACCTAAAAATAATCCAGGTATCAATCTTTCTTCAAAAAGGGGAAGAACTGTGAAATTACACAATAATTGGCGGAAGAATGTGGGTTAGAAAAGCCGGAGCGGAAATATATTATATAAAATGTACAAATTTCGCGTGAGAGAGATTTGGAAGTGAGGCACAAAACATCTAAATAAATTACTAGTTTATGAATAATTAATAATTGTTTGACATATATGTACAAAAATGATATAGTTTTAGTAGTTGCATTAGAGTAAATTACCCAAATGTATGGGGCCCTGTATTCAAGCCGTAGTCGCAGGGGTTTGGCATCGGGCAAAGACTAACAACTTTTTAGAGAAGGAGATTTACTATGAAAAATGACACCTCAAAGTATTACGGCGCGAACGGTACTCACCGTGTTCCGCTGTGGCGCATCGCGGGATTCGCGCTGAACAATTCCGCAACGAACCTTTACCTGTTCTTTATGGGTTATGTTGCTTACTATCTGACAGGTTTTGTAGGGATTGCGGTAGTGGCGGCATCCAGCTTTTCCATGATCATGCGTCTGTGGGACGGCGTGACAGACCCCTTTATAGGATTTGTAGTTGACAAGACCAACGGTAAGTTCGGTAAGAACCGCCCCTTTATGGTGATTGGGCAGGTGATCTTATGCGTAACCAGCTTTATTTTGTTCCACGTAACACATATGCTTCCTGAAAATACGGCAGTGCGTTTCACGTTCTTCGTGATCGTATCGGCTATTTATTACATTGGTTATACATTCCAGTGCGTGGTTACCAAATCCGCTCAGACCTGTCTGACCAATGATCCCAAGCAGAGGCCGCTGTTCACGATCTTTGACGGTGTATACAATACCCTTATCTTTACCGGCCTTGCGATTCTTGTAGCCAAGATCAGCGCCAACTACGGCGGCTCTTTCTATGAGGCAGGATTTTTCCATGACTTCTGGGTATTTACTGCAATTGCATCCGCTATCTGTACGGCTATCGCTGTGTTCTCCATAGCGCCCAAGGATAGAAGCGAATTCTTCGGAACAGGTAAGCCGGTTAAGATCGGCATCAAGGATTACTGGGAGACCTTAAAAGGAAACCGCGCCATCCAGATGCTGGTGGTTTCTGCATCTACCGATAAGCTGGCATCTTCCGCAAGAACCAGTGCAGTTACGGCTGTTATGTTCGGTGTGGTAGCCGGAAACTTTGCTCTTTATGGAATACTCAGCGGCTTTACCTCTATTCCGACTACGATTCTGCTGATCCTGGGAGTTGGCACTCTTGCAACAACCCTTGGACAGAGGAAAGCCATGTTAATCGGTTCCTGGGGAGAAATTATCGTGTGTGGACTGCTCTCTGTTCTGTGGCTGTTTGGCAGCCCTACCAGCATGGATAACGGCAACGGCGGGTTGGCATTCGGATTCTTTACCATCGCATATATTATTCTGACCATTGCTATGGGCGGGTTCCAGGGAATCGCCGGTAACATCGTAATTCCCATGACTGCAGACTGTGCAGACTATGAGGTATACCGTACCGGTAAGTATGTGCCTGGTATGATGGGAACTCTGTTCAGCTTTGTAGATAAGGTGATTTCTTCCCTTGCTCCCATGGTTGCAGGTCTGATGTTCTCAGCCATTGGTTTTAAGGAGGCTCTTCCTGATGCCACCACACCTTACAGCACATCCCTGCATTATGTGGGCGTGTTCCTGATGTACGGTATGATCATTCTTGGATGTCTCTGTAACGTAGTGGCCCTGAAGTTCTATCCTCTTACCAAAGAGAAGATGGAAGAAATCCAGGGAGAAATTGCAGCCATCAAAGCAAGGGCCATGAAGGAATGAGACTGACCTGTAGGTATACAATACTTAGGAAACAGAGAATTCAGTTTGACGTTCCCTGCCCCAATAAGCTATAATGTGAGAGAAGGTAACTAACATATGAGCGCCGGAAAGCATGATTCCGGCGCTCTTTGAAAGGAAAAAGCAATATGGGAAAAAAGTCCAATTTGAATGGAAAGAAGAACGACGTAAGCTTTGACGATTATCTGGCCCTGCAGAAGGAACTTGACGAAACCAGAAAGAAATATGGGGTGGAGGTAAAGGAGGGGCGTATCTCCAGAGCAATTTCCAACTTCTTTGACAGAAGGGAGAACAGGGAGCCCAGTATTGTTGTCCGAAAGAAATATCTGCTGCTTGCTCTTTTTACCGGCTGGATGGGAGGGCATCGCTTTTATGCGAAACAATATCCCACGGCAATCTTATATCTCCTGCTTTTTTGGTCAGGATTTCCTATTGCCATGACATTGATTGATCTGATGGTGGCGATTCCCAAGGAGGCGGATGCGGAGGGGAAGATTCTGCTGTGAGGGATATATGTAAAAGATTATCTGAACAGTTAGTTTGAGGAAATAGGAATATGGTTTTTAAGGAAGATAAGGAAGAGCGGATCTATCGGTGAAAATCGATGGATCCGCTCTTTACTAGAAGTGTTTAGTTTGATACAGATTATGGCTCTTGATATGGAATCTTTACCGTCACTATTGTTCCTTGCGTGGGAACAGTATCAATTTGTACGCCGTAAGCTTCACCGTAATATAGTTGAATTCTTGAGTGTGTGTTTGCAATACCGATACCAGATGAATTTTTCTTCCAAAGGGAATCATGGATAGCGTTTACTATACCGCTTCCGTTATCCTTAACGGTAAATATAATATCTTTTTCGTGCCGATGCGCCGTGATGTGCAAATGGTAAGGGAAAGAGGGTTGCTTTTTGCCAAAACCGTGAAGAATGGCATTTTCAACAAAAGGCTGGAGCAGAAACTTTGGAACCAGTGCATTTACTATGTTTGGATCCAGATCAGACTCATATGTGAAAAGATTATTGGTACGTAGCTGCATGGCGGAAATGTATGCCTCCACATAGCGAAGCTCTTCCTGGAATCGAACGAAAGGAGTCGTTGTTTTGACGGCATAGCGCATCATATAGCTAATTTTAGAAAGCATATTACTAATCTCCGTCTGATCTGCTTCAAGAGCCATTAAACTGCATATATTAAGCATATTGTATAGAAAGTGCGGGTTAAATTGTAACTGAATGAGTTGAATTTCAAGTTCTTTTTCGCTGATTTTTGTTTCATAGTTTTCTTTAATTAATTTAGAAATATTTTGATTCATATTATTGTATTCTTTAAAAGTGGATTCGTAGTCTTTATAATTGGTATTACAAATACGATGTTCGTAGTGGCCGGCGGCAGTTTGGGAAAGTCCATCAGCAAGTAATGTCAGTGGTTCTGAGATGGTACGTATAGTAAAGCGGAGAACAACTAATACCATCAGGATTGTGAAACAAATTACCAGTAAGGAGATAATGCTTATATTGGTTCCCAGATAATGAAAAGTATTGTCAATGGATGTATAGGAAGTGATAATCCATCCGGTTGTTTCAAGAGCCTGACTATAAATAAAAGTACCTTTTGTGCCATTATTATAGAAAGAACGAAAATGTCCCTCAGAGTCTAAATCGGAATAGTGAGGAACAGGGAGCCCTTCTATATAATCCTTTTGTCCGGAAGTGTAAATGGGATGATCATTTTCTGTATAAATATAGTAGAATGTATTTTCATCTGATGTGATGTATTTACTGAAGATAGAAGGATAAATAAATAAAAGGATAACAGGAGGCGTTTTTGAGTTTTCGTACTCATGTAAATAGCGATATTTATAATAATTTAGCTTCATTTGTACACCTAATGAAATAATGTCATAGTTTGAGTAATATTTGCCGTATCGTTCTCCAAGCTGAATAAGATCGGAATAAGGAGCTGTCGGAAACCATAAAATAGTGCCTGGATTTTCGGACAGAGTTTTATAATGAGTAATGTGCTCTGGCCGAAGGATACTGGGCAGAGCGGTAGTGTTGTAAAAGGAATTAGAATAATTAGGAGATATAATATAAAGTGAAGCGATAGAGTCAAAATTTAGAAAATACTGGCTGAGGATTACTTCTGTTTCTTTGGACAACGAATAACGCGAAGGAGGATATTCCTGATAAGAAGCTATCATTAGTTCATTAAAAGAAGAACTGTTTTGCAGGGCATTAAGACTTTGGTAAAGAGACTCCATACGTTGATCAATTAACATACAGTTTTGGTCTGATAGATTAACCGCATTTTTTTTCTGTGAGGGTTATGGCCCATTCCCATGATTGATTTAAAATGAGCATCCAGCATAAGAACAGTGGCAAAAGCGCAATTAATAAATAGCGTGTAGAGCGGCTTAAATGAGGGTGAAAAGGATAAAATTTTGAGGCAAATTGGTGCATGGGTTGCATGAGAGCCCTCCTTGAATAAAAATGTTGATTGTGCTATTATAACATAAAAAATGAATGAAAGATGAATTTATTGGATAAAATTTTCCATAAAAGTTATTCAGAGTGTGGAGAGAGGAATATGAGGGTAAAATTATTGATTGTGGATGATGAAGTCCCACAACTCAATTTGATAGGCAGAGTTATTTCAAAATATCGGCCGGAATATGAAATTACAATGGCTGACCAGGCAGCGCAGGCATTAGATTTTTTAAAAAATGATAGGTATGATGCGGTGCTTACCGATATTAGAATGCCCGATATGGATGGGATTGAGCTGATTCGACGCATACGTGTTTTGCAGTCTGAATCGATTGAAATTATGATATTAAGCGGATTTGATGATTTTCAGTATGCAAAAAATGCGATTACATATAACGTATTGGAATATTTACTTAAACCAATTGACGGTGAAAGATTGGAATTTTCCCTGAAGAAATTGGAGACAAAACTTGAAGCAAATCGTTCTGCCCGATCTATACAGGACAGTTATAAAACGATGGAGAAGCAAAGGATAACAACAGCGCTTTTCAAGGCGGCCAGCGACCTGGAGCTAAATGTACAGGAGGATGTATATATAGAGCAGTTAAAAGAGAAAAAACTGCGTCTGATATTTTTAGAAAACTGTGATCCGAAAGTCATTGACAATATTTTTTCAGGTGAGATTTATATAGAAAAGTTTTCAGAACATCGTTTTCTTCTGTTTCAAATCTTTTCAGACGAGATATTGGGTAAACCAGTAATTCCGCCTTCTGATGGTTATATAATCATAGGCATTCCCTGCGGAATAAACGATCTGGCGCTTCGATGGAAACAAATTGAGGATTACGCGGATACCTGTCGCCGGATAGATGTGAGAATCATTCAGCAAAAACCGTATAATGAGCAAGCCTTACAGATGCTGAAAGATAAGATAGTTGCGCAGCGACCGGACGGTATTCGGCTGATGGCCCTGCCTCTTGATGCATGTCTGCGAAATGGTGAGCTGACGTTTTCCAGAATTTATTATATGCTGAGAACAATGCTGGACGGAATGTGGAATGAAGGAATAACGTTTGGGCTTTATCCAAATCGCAAAGGAGAGTTTTTTCAGATATTTGAGGAAAGATTTGCAAAGTGTAAATCAGGGGCGCAAATTTGCGATTTAATTAGCAGTTTTTCCGAGAAATCAGAGGATGAATCTTTTACGCACAATGTTGAACTATATTTGAAGGCGCATTTTGCACAGGAGTGTTCTCTGGAACATATTTCACAGGTATTTGGATATTCGACTTCTCATTTTTCAAGACTTTTTACTGCCTCCTTTGGAATACCGTATACCCGCTATCTTTCAGAATATCGTCTGGAACGTGCGATTGAATTCCTTAAATATATGGATATACCTATTGGAGAAGTCGCAATAAGAGTTGGCATAACGGATCCTGAATATTTTGCACGACAATTTAACAGAAAATATAATATATCACCGACAAAATACCGAAAAAAATTCAAGGAAAACATATAAAACAGAAAAAGGAAAGTTGTTTTTTCTAAAAAAGAAGAAATGCTTTCTTTTTTTTGCGCGAAAATTACGGTTATGCAAAATATGTCAGGTTGTTGGAGGAGAAGCAGAATCCTATAATAAAAACAACAATAACAGTGAAACGAAAGCTGTGAAAATAAAAACGGGGAGGAAATAAAATGAAGCAGCCAAAGGCGAATCATTCTCTGAAAAAAAAGAGAAAATGGGATCATAATGCAAAAGTGGGATTTGCATTTGTCACACCGGCTATTTTAGGGTTTATGCTATTTTGTGCATTACCAATTGGTTACAGCGCTTATCTGAGTTTTACGGACTGGAATATCTTTAAAGAACCAAGTTTTGTGGGATTTCAAAATTATATCAAAATATTTACAGGTGATTATCTGTTCAGGGAATCCATGAAAGCTACATTTTCCTTTGCAATTGGTTCGACTGTTTGCAGTACAGTTTATGCATTTATGATTGCGCTGCTGCTGAGTCTCAAAGTGAAAGGAATCAGTGTCCACCGGACAATCTTTTATTTGCCGTCTGTGGTGCCGTCTGTGGCAATGTGCGTACTGTGGGGCTGGCTGTATAATAAGGATTTTGGATTGTTTAATGCACTTCTTGGCATGGTTGGCATTTCAAAGCAGCCGTTTTTATCGGGGCAGGATACTGTAATTCCATCATTAGTTTTTATGGCTATGTGGAGCTGTGGTAATATGATGATTATTTATTTGGCCGGTATTCAGGGCGTATCGGATTCTCTTCTGGAAGCTGTCAGAATCGATGGTGGAAGTTATCGGCATGAGTTGGTTCACGTAATTATGCCGATGGTATCTCCGGTTATTTTCTTTAATGTATTAATGAGCTTAATAAATTCTTTTCAGGCTTTCAACCAGGCATTTATGATGACAGGCGGAGGACCTAACAATAAGAGCCTTTTTTTCAGCTATTATCTGTATTCGGTTGCTTTTCAACAGAATAAGATGGGGTATGCATGCGCGCTCGGTTGGATCATGTTCCTGATTATGATATTGTTCAGCGCAGTCTTTTTTAAGGTATTCACGAAGCACCTTTTCTTTGAAGGGAGTGAGAATCAATGAATAAAGCGAGAAAGAAAAAAATGAAGGCAGGGAGATTTTTAGTATATCTGGTATTGTTTGTGGGAGGATTTTTATCTCTGGTGCCCTTTTTCTGGCTGATTCGTTCCGCATTTATGAATATGCTGGAAATCTATACTTTACCTCCGATCTGGTGGTCAGAGCATCCCACATGGGAAAATTTTAAAACCGTATTTTTTGCAGATGTTCCGTTTTTTTCGTATTTTTTGAATACGATTATGATTGTCATTCCGGTTATTATAGGAACGGTAGTCTCGTCTTCCATGGCGGCTTATGGATTTGCGAGGTTTGATTTTCCTTTTAAAAAAGGATGGTTTGCAATCTGTATCAGTTCCATGATGATTCCGGGAGCAGTGACATTAATTCCGAGTTTCCTGATCTGGAAAAGCTTCGGTGCAGTGAATACTTATTGGCCCCTTATTATTCCATGCTTTTTCGGTGGCGGCGCATTTAACATTTTCTTATTCCGACAGTTTTTTATGACGATTCCGCGAGACTTGGATGAGGCTGCCACGTTGGATGGGGCCGGTGCATTTCGGATTTACTGGCAGATTTTACTTCCGGCATTAAAACCGGTATGTATATCGGTAACATTGTTTACTTTTATGGGAACATGGAATGATTTCTTTGGCCCGATGATTTATCTGTATGATATGGAGAAATATACTGTTGCACTGGGATTACAGTTGTTTAATTCTTCTTATGGTTCCGATTATGGAGCAGTAATGGCAAGCGCTTTGGTAATGACAATACCGACAATTATTATCTTTTTCATCGGCCAGAAATATTTTGTGCAGGGAATTGTGATGAGTGGGGTAAAGGGGTGATGTATGTATATGAAAAAATGGATGCCAGGTATGCTGATAGCAGTGTTTTTAATTTCTGCTTCAGGATGTGCATTGGATAAAGGAGGGACAGATGATATGAACTATATGAAGCTTAATGGAGTTATGGGAGAGAGATTTGACGCAAATATGAGAAACTGGCTTCTGACGGCTCCTTACGAAAATCCTGGTATGATACAGATGTATTTCCGCCGGAATCAGCCTCATCAGGAATTGGTTCCGTGGTATGGGGAATTTTCAGGAAAATATTTAACTTCAGCAGCGCTTTGCTATGAGATGGAGCCAAATTCAAAATTGAAGGAGGCAGGAGATTATGTCGTAGAACAGCTTGCAAAGGCGCAGGATAAAGACGGGTATCTTGGAGTATGGCCGGATGATCAGAAATTAGCAGGAAAGAACCAGGATGGAAACAAGACGTGGGATGTCTGGAGCCATTATCACAATATGCTGGGACTGTATTTATGGAACCAGGCCACCGGAAATGAACAGGCCATGGAAATTGTGGACAAAGCGGTAGGCTGCCTGTATGAATTTTTCATTATCAGGGATAACAATCTGGATGAGGATAAGGATGGAACAGATACTGCAATCGGTCATATTTGTTCCTTGCTTTATCAGGCGACAGGAGACGAACGTTGCCTGAAAATTGCGGACAAGGTGTTTGATACATTTGAAGGTGTTTTTGGCGGAAACTACTATAAGGATGGATTAGAGGGCAGACCATTCTATCAGATGAAGCGGACGCGGTGGGAATGCTTACACGCGATTGAGACAATCAAAGAGTATTATACGATCACAGGTACAAAAGATTACCGTACTTCATTTGAAAATATCTGGAATGGAATTATGCGCTATGATGTTCATAATACCGGCGGATTTTCTTCCGGAGAGCGGGCATGCGGTAATCCATATGATCTGAGGGCGATTGAAACATGTTGTACGATTGCGTGGATGACTCTTAGTATGGATATGCTGGATTTGAGCGATGACCCGTTAGTTGCCGATGAATTGGAGCTTTCTACCTGGAATGCGCTTCTTGGCGCTCAGCAGCCAAGCGGCAGGAGCTTTACATATAATACCCCGATGGAAGGACACCGCCTGGCCAGTGCGCACGAAATTGTGTTTCAGGCAGTGGCAGGCAGTCCGGAGCTAAATTGTTGCTCTGTAAATGGCCCGCGGGGATTTGGCATGATTGGTAAATGGGGGGTGAAAACAAAAGGGGAGCAGATTACGGTGAACTATTACGGAGCGTCAGAAAAAAGATTGACGACAGAGGATAATCATACTGTGACAATTACTCAGACAGGGTCTTATCCTTTTGGAAGTGATTTGAAAATCAGTGTTTCGTCAGATGCAGATTATGAAGGTGAGCTTAGATTACGTATTCCTGCCTGGTCAGAAAATATGGCTGTCAAACGGAATAAAAAAGAGGTAGAGGGGATTTGCGCCGGTACTTATCTGACGCTGGCCAATGTAAAAAATGGAGATGAGATAGAGCTTACCTTTGATATGTCGCCGCATTTTTGGCAGGGAAATTATGAGGTAGGAGGAAAAACTTCTATTTATGCAGGCCCGATTTTGTTGGCATATGATCAGCGCTTCAATGAGGGAAAGGAGAGTCCTTCTATGTTACAGCTCAGTGATCTTACATTGCTGGCAGCGACGTGTGGGGATACACTTTATCCTTCACCATATATTTTAGTTGAAGCGGCAGGGGTAAATGGGGAAAGTGTTATACTGTGTGATTTTGCAACGGCGGGCCAGACGGGAACGTATTATATCACATGGCTTCCGACTGAAACAGAGCTTCCAGTTTTGAAAGAATCAGATGAGGAAAACAGGTGGTGCCGGAGAATTTCCAAGTGAGTTTCAGACGATAGCCATGAATGAGTTCTGAAAAATCATATGAAAGGGGTCAGAGTACATGAAACAGAATTTTGAACAGAAGACAGATAAAATTAGAGAACGATTTCTTCAATATAAGAAGGAATATCCTGAAAGATTGAAAAAGAGACTGAAATTTTCGTGGAGTAACTGGGGATTTGGGCTGGAAGAATTTGCGGTATCCTGTAGTCGTCTTTCCTGTGCGGGAATTTCTTATATAGAGTTACATGGAAATCATTATGGAGCAGATCTTGGATACCGTCCGGCAGAAATAAAGAAGATTATGGACGCTTATGGGATTCAGGTCAGCGGTATATGCGGAATGTTCTCGGCTGATAATGATTTATCTTCTAATCGTCCTGTGCAGCGGCAGGCAGCTATTGACTATATCAAAAGAGAAGCGGCGTTCACAGCGGAAATGGGAGGAAAATATATGCTGGTATGTCCCGCGGCTGTAGGACGAGCTAAAAAATATGATGACAGTGAAATGGAGAGGAGTATAGATAGTCTTTCACGCGCAGCCGATGTTTTCGTACAGCATCAAGTTCGTGCAGCCATTGAACCAATTCGTTCTGCAGAGACAACGCTGGTTCATAGTGTGGCAGAGGCACAGGAGTATATTGGGAAATTGAATCATCCGGGAGTTCAGCATATTAATGGGGATGTTTATCACATGCTGGTGGAAGAAAATCATATTGGAGAGGCATTACTTGCAGCAGGGAAACAGTTGACAAATCTTCATATGGCGGATACAAATCGCTGCGCTTTGGGAGATGGCTCACTCGATTTGGATACAATTATTATGGCATTGTACTTACTGGATTATAACAACAATGATAATTGCTTTGTTACTCCGGAACCATTAGGGCCAGGTGGAGATCCATATCCAATGCAGCATTCAAAAACAGACCCGGCGATTTTGGATAAATTAGTAAATGACAGTGTAAATTATTTCAGAGAACGTGAAGAAGTAGTGCTTGGATTTAATCTATAACAAGTAATATGGAAATTGCCCTCTGAAAGAGGGGATTTTATAAAAATGGAATCTTTGGGTCTGAATTTGATCAGACTGAGGATTCTGGCAAACTAATATAATTAAGGAGGAAGAGAGATGAAAAGAAAATGGTTAAGCATTTTGCTTGCAGCAGGAATGGTTTTATCCTTAATGGCATGCGGCGGACAAGAGCAGGCTGGTAATTCAGCAAATGAAAGTGCAGCGGAGGCCGGGAATGAAGCAGATGGTAATGCAGCGGAGGCCGGGAATAAGGCAGATGGTAACTCGGCAGAGGCAGCGGTAGAGAAATCGGAAGGAAAGGAATCAGTTGAGCTGGTATTCTGTAACTGGGGAGATGGAACGGAACAGAAAATGTTCGAATATGTGTTTGAACTGTTCGAAAAAGAAAATCCCGGAGTAACGGTAAAATATCTGCACATTCCGTATAGTGAATATCTTACAAAGCTAAATACGATGGCGGCATCAGATACCATGCCTGATTTGGGACAGATGCAGACAGAGAACGTATTATTGTGGGCGGAAAACGGAATGTATGCGGATGTGAGCGATTTGTTTGAATCAGGTGCGATTGCAAAACGTCTTGATGGTAATTATTATGCAGAAGTGGACGGAAAATTCAGCGCTGCCAATTATATCAGTGAAACAAATGTCTTGTTTTACGACAAGGATTATTGCGAAGCCAATGGCGTAACGGTACCGACTAAACTGGAAGAGGCCTGGACCTGGGATGAGTTCCTGGATGCATGTGTCAAGCTGACAAAGGATGTGAACGGAAAACATCCGGGAGAAGAAGGGTTTGATCCGGAAAACATTGATGTATATGCAGTTGCTGACATGGATGCAGATGTTATGGCCCATTCTAATGGGGGTGGATATTTTAGCGAAGATGGCAAAGAAATCTGGATGGATAAACCGGAAACGATCGAAGCAATTCAGGCGGTTGCAGATCTTATGAATGTATATCATGTAGCGCCGACGCCAACTTCGCGTGATGCCATTGGCGGAGGAAATTATCCATTGATGACCGGAAAAGTAGCAATGCATGTTGGCGGTCAGTATTGTATGTTATGGTATGCAGACTATATTAAGTCAGGTGAAATTAATCTCGGAACAGGAGTGCTTCCGAAGTTTAAAGAACCTGCCAATAAAGTTTGGGGGAATCCGGTTGTAGTATTTTCAAGCTCTAAACATCCGGAAGAAGCAAAAGCGCTTATGCAGTTTTTCTACGATAATAAAAATTTGATTGACTGTATTAATATGGGACTTTGGATGCCGACAGAAGAGAAATTTTACACAGATGAAGCTGCGCTGTCCAGTTGGATTGAAGATTCCGGTATCCGTACAGAAGAATTTTATGGCGTAGTAGATATGGCTAAGAACGGCTATACTGCAGTGGAGAATATATTATCAAATACTGTAGAGCTTAGCAGCCTTTATGGCGGATTGCTGGATCAGGTATGGCTGGGTGAGAAGACAGCGGAAGATGTGGTTTTGAATGAGATTATGCCAATCCTCCAGCCGGCATTTGATGAGTATTGGGCAGCACATTAAAGAATTATAAAACTGGAGCAAACCTGCTGATAGAAACAGATTTGCTCCGGTTTTATTGTGCGCCCGGCGGCGTACGTTACTGCTTATCTAGTCAATGCACGTCAACGATTGAAAGCACCGTATACGTTGACCGTGTTTATTACACGTATTTCTTCAATGTAGCCCTCACAGCCCCGGGGCCTGCGATCATCTCATTCAGGTAGTCAACCACGGTCTTTGCCATACCCACATCATAGAGGTTCACGCCAAAGATCTTGGTATTTTCCAGCACAGGCTTTAAGGCTTCCTCGCTGGCACTTCCGCCCAGCTTTAAGTCTGCCACATAAGGACGGACCGTATCAAGCAACGGATCAGGGCTCAGCTCAAAAGCTTCTCCCCCATCATTTACACCCATGAGATAGCGCAGCCATCCGGCGAAGAGCAGAGGGATGAGCTTTAAGTCCTTCACATCCAGCTCGGAGGAAGCCTGGTAAGCCTTGATGGTCTCTCCGAAGCGGATCGCCAGCTTCTGGGAAGTATCAGTGGCAATACGCTGAGGGGTGTCAGGCATGAACGGATTCGGGAAACGAACGTTGATTACCGTATCAATAAATTCCTTCGGGTCAAGGATGCCGGGATTCACTACCACGGGGAGTCCTTCCTTGTAGCCTACGGTTTTGATCAGCTTTACAAGCTCCTCATCCTTAAGCTCCTCGGAGATCTTCTGATAGCCAAGGACACAGCCGAACACGGCCAGGCAGGTGTGAAGAGGATTTAAGCAGGTGCAGACCTTCATTTTCTCCACCTTGTCAACGGTTTCTCTGGCGGTATAGATAATTCCGCCCTTTTCAAGAGCCGGTTTTCCGTTGGGGAAGGAGTCCTCAATCACCAGATACTCGCATTCCTCCGCATTGACGAAGGGCGCTACATAGGTATTCTTGGAGGTGATTACAGGCTCAAGCTCTTCCACGCCGTCGTCCTTCAGGATCTTCTCTACGGAAGCGTCCGGGCGGGGGGTGATCTTGTCGATCATGCTCCAGGGGAAGGAAACCTTTGACTTGTCATTCACATAAGCTTTAAAGCCTGCGTCAACCAGTCCGTTTTCCACCCATTTTTCTGCAAAAGCGTTGATGGCCGCATAGAGCTTATCCCCATTGTGGGAGCAGTTGTCCATACTCACCATGGCAATGGGCTTTTGACCTGCCGCATAACGGCTGTAGAGAAGGGATGCCACCTTGCCGATATAGCTTCCGGGTTTGGCAGGGCCTTTCGCAAAATCGGCTTCCACGGCGGGAATGGTATCTCCCTTGCCGGTTACCAGGCTGTAGCCCTTTTCTGTGATGGTAAAGCTTGCCATCTGAAGGGAATCCTTCTCGAAAATCTCCTTCAGGCGGTCATATTCCGCTGCGTTTTCGGAATCCAGAATGTGGGATTCCACCACGCTGCCCACCACGGTTTTGTCAATGGTTCCGTCTGCCTTTAAGGTAACGGCAATCCCGTAATCGTCGTGAGGACGGTTCATTTTTTCGATGATTTCATAGTCAAAGCCTTCGGCTACCACCAGGCCCCTGTCCAGAATGCCTTCATTTAAGAGGTTCTGTACTACATTTGCCTGAAAAGCACGGAAGATATTTCCGGCCCCAAAGTGGATCCAGAAGGGATTTTCTTTTGTGGCCTGTGTTACTTTTTCACGGTCATATTTGGGGAGTGAAAATCCGGCGGCCTCCCAGGCAGCGCGGTCTTTCAATCCTTGTTCGCTTAATTTCATAATGCTTGGTTCCTTTCTCCAAAAGATTGTGCCATAAACCCCGGCAGATGATTATTTGGCTGCGTCCAGTTTGTCCAGCATATCCCAGATGCCCCACATATACATGATACCCAGGGCGCGGTCATAGAGGCCGTAGCCGGGACGCACGGTGCCGGGACCTTCATTCCAAAGATGGCGTCCATGGTCAGGGCGGATATAGCCGTCATAGCCGCAGTCATGGTATGCCTTGATGATGTCCAGAATACCGGTTTCCCCGTCGCAGTCACGGTGACTGGCCTCGGAGAAATCCCCGTTCGGGAAATGCTTGATATTCCGAATATGGGCAAAAGCAATGCGGTCACAATGCTTGCGCACGATGGAAGCCACGTTGTTGTCCGGATTGGCATTTAAGCTGCCGGAGCACAGAGTCAGGCAGTTATAGGGATCATCTACCATGGAAAGGAATTTGTCTATGGATGCGGCGTCTACCAGAAGACGGGGCAGTCCAAAAATATCCCATGGGGGATCATCCATATGGATGGCCATCTTGATGTCGCATTCCCGGCAGGTGGGCATCAGGGCTTCCAGGAAGTATTTCAGGTTTTCCCAGAGCTTTTCTTTGGTAACCGGCCTGTATGCCTCGAATAATTCATCCAGCTTAGCCATTCTTTCCGGCTCCCAGCCAGGGAAGGTAAGGCCGTGAAGATTGTTCAGGATATAGTCTGCCATCTCCTTGGGATCGTCATGGATCCTGCTTGCCTCATAAAACAGAGCGGTGGAGCCGTCCCCTACCGGATGGAAAAGATCGGTACGGGTCCAGTCAAAAACCGGCATGAAGTTATAGCAGATTACCTTTACGCCGAACTTGGACAGATTGCGGATGGTCTGAATGTAGTTCGCAATATATCCGTCCCGGCTGGGCAGGCCGATCTTAATGTCGTCATGGACATTCACCGACTCAACCACATCCATATTGAAGCCGTAGGGTTCTAATTGCTTCTGAACCTCGGCAATTTCCGCTTCCTCCCACACTTCGCCGGGCATCTTGTTGTGAAGCGCCCAGACGATGCTTGTTACGCCGGGAATCTGCTTAATGTCTGACAGTTTAATGTCATCGTTTCCTTCGCCATACCAGCGAAACCCCATTTGCATAGAAAATACCTCCTGTTTCACTATATTTTAGAAATAATCCTAATCTTTATCTAATTTTACCAGAAAACTTACCGAATCACAAGTTTGCGCAGCAAACTTGCAAACGAGCTCAGCACGTTTTATTACAGGCGCGTATCCCAGACCCCGCAATAAGAATCTACCGGATCCTGACCGGTAAAGGCATGGGCGCCTGTCATCAGCTTGTCAACCAGTGCGTCAAAAGTGGTGTCAAGTACATCGTAAGTGTTGATATAGGTCCGTGCCTGGGGAATATCTGCCAGCACAAAAGGCTGCTTGGTGGAGATCACGATTACCGGAAGCTCGTGTACATACCAGGGAATCTCCCCGCCGCCCTTGGTCATGCCGAAAGCGGGCCTTGCCACAGGCTGGAAGCCGCCGGGAATGTCTACCAGGGTGATGATCAAATCCTGTTTGGATACGAAATCCTTGATCGCATCCTTACCTGCAAAATAGAGGTTAATGTCGGGCTTTCCGCCGGCCTGCATCTGCTGCATGATCTTCTGGATGGGGCTCTCATAGATAAAAGCGTCAAAGCCCTTGGCGATCAGCTTTTCTTTGAGTTTTTCCGCAGGGGAAACCTTGTTTTTGCCCATGATAGCGCCCAGCCCCGGAGCCTCCAGTCCTTTCACATAAACGATCATGATGCGTTTATAGCGGTCAGGGATCATGGGAAGCACATCCTGATCCTTATATTTCACGAGAGTGATGGATTTCTCGGAGATTTCCTTCTGCATGGCCTTGTGTTCCGCGCAGCCAACGATTTCATGAACCTGGGCTTTGGGAGGTACCAGCTCTGCAGGAGTCTTTTTGTGCAGGCCCATGTGAGCCTTCAGGGCCAGAATGCGGTGAAGGGCGTCGCTTAAGCGCTCCTCGGTGATTCTGCCGTCCAGATAGCCCTGCTTCATGCTTTCGAAATCCTCGTCCATATCGTTGAAGAACAGGAACATGTCGATACCTGCTGCGATGGCGGCGGGCATCAGATCGCATCTCTTCATCCGGCAGGTGAGTCCTACCATGTGGGAGGCGTCGGTGAGCACCATGCCGTTAAAGCCAAGCTTGGTGCGCAGGAGGCCGTTGATCAGCTCCGGTGAGAGAGTGGCGGGCATAATGTCGTCGTCAGCGATCTCAGGATTGAAGTGTCTTGTATAGGCGGGCTGCATGATATGTCCGGCCATGATGGCCTCCAGGCCGTTGTCAATCAGGTTCTGGTAAACCTTTCCGAAGGTTTCGTCCCACTGCTTACAGCTATAGTCGTTTACACTGTTTGCCACGTGCTGGTCACGGAAGTCAAGACCGTCGCCGGGGAAGTGCTTGGCGGCACAGCAAAAGCCCTGATTGGCATGGGCGCCGTCCATGTAGGCTTTGGTCATTTCCATGACACGTTCTACATCGTTTCCGTAGGTACGAAGCCCGATGACAGGGTTTTCCCAGTTGTAGAGAATGTCGCTTACCGGGGCGAAAGAAAGGTTGCAGCCGATGGCGGAAGCCTCCTTGTTGGACATATAGCCCAGGTTATAGGCATAATCCACATTGCGGGTTGCGCCGATCTTGGTCTGGCTTCCGATGGTGGTTCCGTCCACGCAGGCTCCGTCTCCGCCGTTCTCGGTATTGCAGGCAATGATGAGAGGAATTTTGCTGTTCTCCTGCAAAATACGGTTCTGCTCATGAACCTCGTCGGCTGTGGCGGGATTGTAGCGGATGCCTCCGATGTGGTATTTGTTTACCGTCATTTTCAGATACTCTTCGTCTCTGGAGGAGCCCATGTTAAAGAATAACTGTCCGATTTTCTCATCCAGGGTCATTCCTGCAATGGTGTCCTCCACCCATTTACAATCCTCGTCAGATAGGTAAAAGGGATTGGCTTTCATATCGACCATAATAAAATCTCTCCTTTCGATTTTGGTTTTTATGCTGTTATTTCAGGTTATCCAAAAAAGCATCTATTTTTTCCTGCTGGTAATCCCCCTCATAGCTTCCGCTTAGAAGCTTTTCCAGGGCCTGGTCTGCAAATTCTTTCCAGGATGAGGCCTCGCGGCGGACCAGGATCGGGTAGTAGAACACCCCGTTTTTCTTTGCGGCGTCTAAATCGCCGGGAGCATCCCCGCACATCAGCACGTGATCTCTGGCGTAACCGGCCTTTAAGAGCTCGCCGATGCAGAAGGCCTTGCTGCCGGAGTCCTGGGCCAGCACAATGTCGGTATGCTCAAGCAGTCCATAGCGTTCCCATTCTTCCAAAACCGCATCCAGATTGGCGCTGGATACAATGGCTACGTCCGCCCTTTCATGGGCAGAGGCAAGGGCCTGCCGCACGCCCTCAAAGGGAAGCTTCTCTTTGTCGGGGAGCTGGTTGATGGAGGCATTGACCGCCTTGCTCCAGGAAAGGGCCTTTTTGAGGCTTATGCTGTCCTCGGCGGCAATGGCCTTTTCCAGTGCTCCGTTGGACAGTTCCGGGCTTTCTTCCACCCAGCGGGTGAGAGTGTCCAAAGCTTCGATGGCGGTATACTTTTCATTGATCTCGGTAAGGGCGATGGAAAGTCCCTTATAACGGTTGATGCCCCGGGTCATGGTGTAGAGATTGATGTCGTTCCAGCGGCTCAAAATCTCATCCTTCCACTCATCTAAGCCCCATTCCGCCACCATGCAGGGGCCGAAACAGCGGATATGCTTGATGTCCATAGTGTCCATGGCGCAGCCGTCGCTGTCCACGCACACGAGGAAGTCTTTTTTCTTTTTAAATTCCGATAATTTGCTCAAAATGTTCCGCTCCTTTATACTGCTTATACAGCGCCGCAAAGGCACTCCGGCATCTGCCAGCCTGTTGCCTTGCGGCGCAGAGAATGATCTTTTGGTTTTGGACTTATTTCTTGTCGATTAAGATCAGCTTGGCATTGATACTCTCAAGGAAACCTTCGGGAGCCATGCCGCCCGCCATTCCAACCATCTTTTCAGGGGTCATGGATTTCATCATATCCCACATACCTGCGCCGGGCTCGATCTTCATGTTCATGGCGATTTTGACGGCGTCGGTCATAACCTTGAGAGCCTCGGGACACTGCGCTAACTCTTCCATAGTATTGTGGATGTTGTACTTTCCTTCCGGGAACTCCATGGGAGCCTTCAGATCCAGATCACCTGCCAGTTTGAACCAGTTGGCAACACCCTCGGCCCGTTCGTTTACTTCCGGCAGAACATAAATGGAAGGCTCCTTCTCCACCTTTTCAAGGGTCATACTGTCCTTTAAATCTCCGGCAACTGCGGTAACGATGTTGAAGCCGTCCTTTAAGGAAACCTGGAAGACAAACACCTTATCGGCGGATTTTTCTTCTGCCAGCTCCCCGTTTAAGTACAGAGCCACGCTGGGCTGGTTGGAGTAAACTCTGATCTCGGTGGTTTCTCCCGCTCTCTGGGCGTAGCGTCTGCCGGCAAGATGCAGCATGGGCTTTTGGCTCCAGTATGCCTGGTAAACGAAGTAGCTGTCCTTTTTGGTCTTGCGGTCTATGGTCATAAGGCCTTTGTTGTTGCGTCCTGCTACGCCGCCTTCGTCCCGGGCTGCACAGCCGAAGTCAAACATATTCCAAACATGGGTGGACCAGATCCAGGGACGCTCGTCAAAAACCTTGGCAAGGTGTTCATGGTAGAGAGCCTGGTATTCCTCGCTGTAGTCCTTACAGGCCGGATTGGGGCCGTGGTAGGTGATAATGCCCTCGCAGCCGTACTCGGAAACGCCGATGGGGATCTGGGGGTGAACCTTATGGAAATTGTCAAGCCAGGGACCGTTGTCTTCCATTTTGCCGCCGTACCAGCCGAAATAGTGGTTGTAGCTCTCCACATCCGTGATGCCGTGCATGGGGCCGTCAATGGGGGTCATGGACACGTGGGCGATGGTGGTGAGGCGGGTATCGTCAAGCTCTTTGCACAGAGCGTTAAGTTCTTTGTGGTTTTCCACCAACTGATCGGAAATGCCGCCGATCAGGATTTCGTTGGAAATGCCCCAGAAGCAGATGGAAGGATGGTTGTAATTCTGGGTGATCAGCTCCTTCATCTGGCTGATGCAGTTCTGGTGGGCGGCCGGGTCGGGATTCATCACGCTGATAAAGGGGATCTCAGCCCAGATAATAAAGCCCAGCTCGTCGCAGGCGTCATAAAAATCCTGGGAATGCTGATAGTGAGCCAGACGGATGGTGTTGGCTCCCAGCTCCTTGATCAGCCTGGCGTCCTCGTAATGATCTTCCCTGGTCAGGGCATTGCCCTTATAAAGACGGTCCTGATGGCGGCTCACGCCCCGAAGAGGAAGCAGCCTGCCGTTTAAGAAAAAGCCCTTTTGGGGATCACAGGAGAAGCTTCTGACGCCGACTCTCGCGCTGACTTCGTCATAGCATTCATTCCGGCGCTGAAGGATGGCTGTTACGGTATAAAGATAAGGATCGTCAACATCCCACAATCTGACGTCGGGCACGTAAAGGGTAACCTTAGTCTGGTCGAAAGGACGGCAGGCGCTGGCAACCTCCCGGCCGTCGGCGTCCTTTATGGAATACAAGACGGTGAAATTTTCGTCGCCCTTTGTGATCCAGGATTCCAGCTCAAAGGTGGCTCCGCCGCTCTCGCAGGGCTTAGAGGTTACCTTAAGCCCCAGGCCTCCGAAATAATCCAGCTCAAAGTGGGTTTCCGGCACGCTGATCAGGTACACGCCTCTGTATAATCCGCCGTAAAACGTGAAATCTGCGGCCTGGGGATAAACGCTGCTCTTATTTTCGTTGCTGCATGCGATTGCCAGAAGATTGTCTTCCCCCTCCCGGCACAAATCTGTGATGTCTGCCCGGAAATTGGAATATCCACCCTCATGATAGACCACCTCGGTTCCGTTTACATAAACGGCGGCCTGCTGGCCTGCTGCGGGAATCTCCACATATACCCGTCCGCCTTTCAGGGGCTGAGAAGGGGTGGCAAAGCTTTTGGCATACCAGCCTTTGATGCGGGCATAGCTGCCGTTCCCGTCCTGACCGTCCACCGCGTTCCAGGTGTGGGGCAGATCTACCTTATCCCAGTCTGCAGGCACACAGGCAGGCAGACCGGCGTCCTTTGCAGTAAACAGCCAGTCCTGGTTTAAACTGATTAAATTACGCATAGCTTCCTCCTTTTAGAGTTTTCTTATATTAATTGTTCCAAAAAATGAGATTTTGATGTTGGCATTTGTCTAAATTTGATAAAATGACCTTGCTAATTACTGCCATCTTTGACATATTTTCTCTTTTAATTATAAGTTGATTATACGCCTTTTTATAGTGATTATTTTTGGTATTTATAGTATGATTTTTGGGTCGATATGATTTTTGACAAAATATATACCGATAAACAGATAAATCAGGTTGAAAATGAGGTGCGTGGAATGGATTTTTTGGAAGCGGCGGCCATACTGATCCCTTCTCTGACAGGCATGGCGGTAACGGTCTATGATGGGGATAGGAGGGTCCTGGAACAATTTGAGGAGCAATTTTGTTTTTCAGGAGAATTACAAAGGCTCTTTAGGGCAAAAGAGCTGCAGAATTTTCTGGAAGAAAGCCCGGGAGAGGATATTTATGAGATCACCGATGGGATCGGGACTCATTTGATAGTTTTTCAAATAGGAAAGCTTTGGATTTTGCTGGGGCCGTATCTGGAAGAGGAATGGAAAGAGGGCTCTGCCCGGTATCGTCTGGGAAAGCTTGGGATGCCGCAGGCTGCCGTCCTTCCCTACAAAACCTATTGCTGCAAGCTTCCGGTTTCCGGCTGGGAACGGGCTGTGAGAGCAGCCTTGCTTCTTTTGGAGTATTCCGGGGAGAAGGAGACGGAGCGGAAGGTTAAATTGATCAATACAAACAGGGATGAGCCGGATTCTTCCCTGACTTTTTCTGACCAGTATGAGACTGCCAATATTGTGAACAGACGCTATTACCTGGAGGAACGCTTTATGGAGGCAGTCAGTCTTGGCAAGGCAGAGAAGGCCCTTGGCATTTTAAATGAGATAAAGGCGGTATGTACGGACTTAAGGTTTATGTCTTCCGATTTGAGGGATCAGGTTGCAGGAGCCGGTATTATAAGAACCCTGGTCAGGATGGCGGCAAAAAGGGGCGGGCTTAGTCCGATTTTAATTGACTCTATCAGTCAGGAATATGCCCAGAAAATGCAGCATACGGATTCCCAGGAGAAATTGGACAGCCTGACCCGGCAGCTTGTGGAGCGGTTTTGCAGGGAAGTGCAGAGTGAGAAGAAAAACAGTTACAGTATTTATGTAAAAAAGGCCATTGAGTATATGGATATTCATTTGAGCAGACCGATCACCATCGCGGAGCTTTCAGCAGCGGCCGGCATCAATCAGACCCGGTTCGTGAAAATTTTTTCACAGGAGACGAAAATGACCATGAAGCAGTATCTGGCCAGGAAGAGGTGTGAGCTCGCGGCAGAGCTGCTTCGTGAGAGCAGGATGAGCGTTCAGGAGATCAGCGCCTATGTGGGGTATCCGGACAATAATTATTTTTCCAAGGTTTTTAAGGCCAACAAAAAGGTTTCGCCGCTGGATTACCGAAAGAAGCACTGGCCGCCGGGGAAAGAATAAAATATAAACGGCGCTCCTTTTGAGCCGGGGAGTGAGCCGGTGTAGAGCTTGTCCATTTTTTTGCTAAAAAATCCGGCTGTTTTTTCTAAAGAATCATGATTTTTTCTAACAAAAAAGGATTTCTTGTGTTAATATGAAAAAAAGCCTAAAAGCGACAGCAAAAAACAGTCAAAGCGTGCGGATACGTGCGCGGAACATAAGGAGGGTTCATATGGGAGAAGCATGTACAAAAATTTCAAATGAGCAGTGGCTGGAGGAGACATACCAGAAATTGCTGATAAAGATGAAGAAGGAATGCGAAAGGATAGGGACCATGATTCCCTACAGCACCCGCGAGGGAAAGTATCACGATCTGGACGTGCCCGGCGGGATTTATTTCTGGACCAACGGGTTCTGGCCCGGCATGCTCTGGCAGATGTATGAGGCCACCGGGGATGAGGCATACAAAAAGGCCGCCGAAGGGGTGGAAGAGAGATTGGACGAGACCCTGCAGGGATTTGAAGGGCTGCACCATGACGTGGGCTTTATGTTCCTGCTTTCCTCTGTGGCCAATTACCGGGAAACGAAAAACAAGGACTCCAGACGCCGCAGTCTCCATGCGGCCAACCTGCTGGCAGGGCGCTATAATCTGGCCGGAAAGTATATCCGTGCCTGGAATGACGATATGGGGGCCATTGCCAAGGGGAAAAGCTTAAGCGGCGGGATGATCATCGACTGCCTGATGAATATTCCGTTGCTTTACTGGGCAAGCGAGGAGACAGGGGATCCCCGTTTTGCCCAGATCGCGGTGAACCATGCAAGGACGGCCCAGCAGTATATTGTGCGCCCGGACGGAAGCTGTAATCATATCGTAATCTTCGATCCGGAAACCGGGGAGTTTCTGGACAATCCCGGGGGACAGGGCTTTGAGAAGGGTTCCTCCTGGAGCCGCGGGCAGTCCTGGGCGGTTTATGGGTTTGCCTTAAGCTACCGGCACACCGGGGATGAGTCCTTCTTAGCTACCGCCAAGAGATGCGCCCATTATTGTATCTCCAATATGGCTGTCTCGGACTGGCTTCCCCTTGTGGATTACCGCGCCCCCGAAGAGCCTGTAAAGTACGATTCCACCGCAGGAATGATCACGGCCTGCGGCCTGATCGAGCTGGCGGAGCATGTGGGGGAGCATGAAAAGAAGCTTTATCTGAAAGCGGCCTTCCATATTTTACGGGCCTGCGACGAGAAGTTTAATAACTGGGATCCGGAGCAGGATTCCATTGTGGACGGCGGGACATTCTTTTATCATGATCCCACAGGGGAGAATACGCAGGTGCCGATTATCTATGGGGATTACTATCTGATTGAGGCGATTCTGAGACTGAAGGGGAAGGCTTTGTTTGCATGGTAAGTGATTGACAGTGGGGGACGCGCAGGAGGACGGGATTGTTATAAATGGCTGCGCGGAGGCTGTTGATAGGAGATAGGAGAAACGGTATAATAGGACTAGATAAAGAACCTTTAACTATGGGGGCTTTATTTAGTCCTGTTTTTATGCAAAAACTGTATTGATGGTATGGTTTTCACTCACCTATCTGCAGATTATCTTAGATCGTAACGTTACAACATGAATCATAACACAAACAATGTACAGGTTTCATTTGTCATTTGCGCGGCATATGGTTATACTGAAAGAAAAGGAAGGAGTTTGTCTTATGGAAATAATTAAAAATAAACTCAGGTTAGAAGACTTATATATTGGCATGAAGATAAAAGACAAAGATCAGTTGAGCAGTATATATGATACATGGGTTATGCTGGTAAAAAGCAGTGATTCAGATGGATATACAGTAGGGTTCATAGGTAAGGAAGCTAATGCAGAGTCGGATAAGCTGTTTACACAGGGCAATGTGGTATGTCCGGTATACAATGACAGTATTGAATTAGAGGGGGATATTTACTATGAAGAATAAATGTATCCTGCTTGAAATGAACCAGCGGAATGAGATAAGGGCTGATGTAAATATGGCAATAAAAAGCATGGAACTTACAAGAATAGAGAATATGAATGTTAAGATAGATACAGGGTGTCCTTATACATCAATACCAATACTGAGATTCGGTATATCGAGTACGAAGGCGCAGCAAATGAAGCAGAGGGACTGTGCTGATAACAGGATTAGGAAAGAAATTTCATTTGGTGTGAATGATTCAAAGGAAAAGCGGGATGCGGACAAAGAAAAATTTAAAGCTGGAAAGTATATGGATTTGAAATCCGTAACATTTCAACATGGAGATTTTGAGATCGACTTTGGCGGAGTTTGCATTAATAAGGATTATGTGAAAGTCAGCTATGACAGGACAGGTAATATTCTTATTGGAATGGATGTCCTGTCTCAAATGGATATACATATAGGAAAAAGTAAGGTTCTTGGGAAAACAGTTTTCATTGCATGCCCATATAAAAGCATGAATCAGGAGTATCTGGAGGCTTTAAGCCAGCACTTCGGTCTATAGTCACAATTTGCAATTATTTCTCCGGGCCGACACCGTATTCCGTATGGTTTTGGGTCATATTAGAATTGATTTTCATAAAGAGTTTCCTTTCCTGGTTGGGCGATGTTTGGATGATAGAAGTCCTCATGTTTTATATCGGCAGATATTCGGATGTTAATGAATGTGGCATTAGGCATAAAGGTATTATCAAGGGACTCAGGAGCTGGAAGACCGGCTGCCCCAAGCTTTGTGAGTTCTTTGATTTGGCTGCGTACACTGCTTTATAAGAGACTCATAAGCCTGCTCACAGTATTTTTCGGGAATATCCGGCCAGACACATGCTCCCCGCTCCCTGCGGCACAGCTCCATGGCTTTTTGGAGAAACAGCCCGTGGGAGTCGGTTCCGGTCAGGAGAAGGTGTATGGTCATTTTGCACCAATAAGGGGCGATTTTGTCCAGCCCGGCGGTGTATAAGTCTTCTATTTCTTTTTGGACAGGGTAATCCAGAGACAGGAATTCTTCTTCCCACACGGTTTCGTTCTGATGGAGAATCATAAATTGCGTCTTTTGAGGGATACCGATGGGGGAGCCCACTGAGCCCGGATTCAAAGCCCTTTTGCAGTTATGCTCTATTTTTTGCTGGATATGGGTATGGCCGCACAATATAAGGCGGGCGCTGCTTTGCTCCAGAATAAGGCGGGTATTGGGATCCGCAGGAAGCAGCTTTTCTCTGTTGCTGGAAGGGGAACCGTGGCAGAGCATGATGGGAGCCGCATCGTCCGGCGTTATGGTTTGAGAAATTTCCATTCCTGCGAAAAAATCCAGCTCCCGATTGGAAATATTCTGATAGGTATAGTAGAGGGAGCCAGTGATCGAATTACGGCTGTTCCATCCGATCTCTCCTGCATTGCGGTAATTTAACCAGTAATCTTCTTTGTTCCCCCGGATAAAAATACAGGGATATGTGTCTTTGAGCCGGTAAAGATAATCCATGGTTCGCTGAGGATAGGCAAATTCCCCCAGATAATCGCCTAAAAACCAAAAGGCGGTGACTTCCTTTTCCAGAGCATAACTGACACAGGCTTTTAACGCCTCAAAATTTCCATGAATATCTGATAGTACGGCAATGTGCATGGCTCCTCCTGGTATATTGTCTGTTTGTCTGATCTATACGACTTAAGTCTAGCATACAAAGTATGAGCTTGCCACTATAATAGTGAAAATTTCTCTTTCACAGTAAAATCTTAATATTTCCCCAAGAAAAAAATAAGCAATCCTAAGTAAAAAGTAAAAATGATTTTAATCCCGTTTTGTTATGCTTTTCATTACAAAACAGGATTTGGCGTGGGGAAAAAGAAATGATGCAGTGTACATTCCCCGCAGCTATGTTGGTGGGAAATTTATTTCGCGTTTCCCGCAGGGAAACGCTGAAAGATGGAGGTAAGGGATGGATAAGCTTAATGTTGCGGTATTTTTTGGAGGAAAATCTTCGGAGTACAGCGTATCGCTGGAATCGGCCTATTCCGTGATCAGGAACCTGAACAGGGAGAAATATGAGCCTGTGGCGGTGGGAATCTCCGAAAAGGGGGACTGGTTCTATTTTCAGGGAGAGGCGGAGAAGATAAAGGAGGATACCTGGCTGAACGATAAGGACGCTGTTGCGGCAATGCTTTCGCCCGCAAGGAGCGAGCACAGGCTGCTGGTGTTCGGGAAGGATAAAATGAGCTATATCCCGATCGATGCGGCATTCCCGGTGCTTCACGGCAAAAACGGGGAGGACGGCACCATCCAGGGGCTGATTGAGCTTGCCGGGATTCCCTTAGCGGGCTGCGGCGTTCTGGCCTCGGCTCTTTGCATGGATAAGGACAGGGCCCATAAGCTGGTAAGCCTTGCGGGAGTGCGGGTTCCCAAGGCCTGTGTATTCCGGCAGCGCAGCGCAGGGGAGGCTTACGCTTTTGCAGAAAGGATTGGTTATCCCCTTTTTGTCAAACCGGTAAAGGCAGGCTCCTCCTACGGGGTTACCAAGGTGCAGAAGCCGCAGGAGCTGGAAGCCGCCGTGTGGCTGGCCTTTCAGCATGATGACGAGATCATTGTGGAGGAAAACATAGAGGGCTTTGAGGTTGGATGCGCAGTATTGGGAAATGGGGAGCTGATGACAGGGGAAGTGGATGAGATCGAGCTCTCGGGGGGATTTTTTGATTTTACCGAGAAATATACCCTCAAGACCTCCGCGATTTATGTTCCCGCAAGGATTGAGGCAGACAAGGCGAAGGAAATCAAGGAAACCGCAAAGGTTATTTACAAAGCGTTGGGATGCCGGGGCTTTGCCAGAGTGGATATGTTTTTGACGCCCGAGGGGGACGTGGTCTTTAATGAGGTCAATACCATACCAGGGTTTACGGAGCACAGCCGCTATCCGGGGATGATGAAGGCGGCAGGACACTCTTTTGGAGAGGTCCTGGATAAAATTATGGCGCTGGCGTTTTAAATAAAGAAGCATGGCTTGCGGCGGGCAGGGGGGATGAGATTGAAAAAGATTATTTTGCACAGGGACGGGATTCATTTTGGCAGTCTGATACTGGTAAACCGTTTTTATGGTTACAGGGAGCAAAAGCAGGGCGCGCTCCTTGTTCCGGTTCTGGAGCAGGAACCACAGATCCTTATGCAGCGCAGGGCGGCTGTACTGCTCTTTCATCTGATGGACAAAATAAACGGCTGGCAGGGAATCGTTCCGGTCAGCGGCTGGCGTTCCGGCAGGGAGCAGGAGGAAATCTGGGAGAGCTCTCTTAAGGAAAACGGAAGGGAATTTACCGAAACCTATGTGGCCTGTCCGGGACACAGCGAGCATCAGAGCGGGCTTGCCATTGATCTGGGGAAAAGGCAGGAGAAAATCGATTTTATCCGGCCGGAGTTTCCCTATACGGGGCTTTGCGGCATCTTCCGCCGCAAGGCGGCGGAGTACGGATTTATTGAGCGTTACCCCAGAGGAAAGGAAAACGTGACCGGGATTGGGTATGAGCCCTGGCATTTCCGTTATGTGGGGATTCCCCATGCCAGGATTATGGAGCAAAATGAGCTGACCCTGGAGGAATACATTGATTTTCTCAGGCAGTTTCCCTATGGGGAGAGGCCTTACCGTTTTTCGGAAGGGGGACAGGAATTCTGGGTGTCCTTTCTGAAAATGCCGGATTTGGGAGAGGATAGGGCAGAGATGGAAATTGAGATTGAGCAGGCGCATCCCTACTGGATTTCCGGCAACAATGGGGATGGGTTTGTAATTACCCGGGAAAGGAGCAGGTATGGGTACTAGAAAAAGCAGCTATGGAGGATTGGATTATTTCAGGATGATTGCCGCGGTTTTGGTGATCGCCATCCATACCTCGCCCCTTTCCTCATTCAGCCCTGAAGGAGATTTTTTTCTCACGAGAGTGCTTGCCAGGGTAGCGGTGCCCTTCTTTTTCATGGTGACGGGACAGTTTGTGCTCTCGGACGTGATCTTTGGAAAAAAGGCGAGCACCCGGTCAGTGATGCGTTATCTGAAAAAGACGGCGCTGCTTTACGGGATCGCCATAGGCCTTTATCTTCCCATCGGGCTCTATGCAGGACACTATAAAGAGATAACGGTGGGAAGCCTTCTGAAAATGCTTTTTTTTGACGGCACCTTTTATCATCTCTGGTACTTTCCTGCCTGTCTTTTGGGAGTGGCACTGGTATTTCTGATGAGCAGGTGCATGGACAAAAGAGGGATGACGGCGCTGGCAGGCGCGCTTTACGTGCTGGGGCTTTTGGGGGACAGCTATTATGGATTGACCGAAAGGGTGCCGGTTTTGTCCCAGGTATACGAAGCCGGATTTCAGATTTTTTCTTATACCCGCAACGGAATTTTCTTTGCCCCTGTATTTCTGATTCTGGGAGCGGAAATCGGCAGAAAGCAGACGGCGAAGGACAGGAGAAGGACGGGAGAAAAGCCCTCCGGCAGAGGGTTTGACGGTTTGCTTTTGGGCTTTTGCTTTCTGGCAATGACCGGGGAGGCCTTTTTGCTCCGCGGCTTTGGGCTTCAGCGCCATGACAGCATGTATCTGGCCCTTATCCCCACCATGATCTGTCTGTACCGGGTGCTTTTGTCCTGGAATAAAAAGCCGGTAAAGGCCCTTCGGATCCTGGGAGCGTGGGTTTACATTCTTCACCCGGCCATGATTGTAGCGGTGCGGGGAGGGGCAAAGGCCGTGGGGATGACAGGGCTTTTGGTGGACAACAGTCTTGGGCATTATCTGGCGGTGACGGCGCTTTCCCTGGCCGCCGCCTTCGGGGTATCCGTTCTTTTGATCCGGCTTAGCCGCAAAAGCTTTGGCTGCAGCCGGGCCTGGATTGAGCTGGATCTGGCGGCATTGGAGCATAATGCAGCGTATTTGCAGTCCCGGCTGCCCGGGCAGTGCCGTCTGATGCCGGCGGTGAAGGCAAATGCCTACGGTCATGGAGCGGCGCCTGTTGCAAAAGCGCTGAATCAATGGGGCGTCCGGTCTTTTGCGGTAGCCTGCGCAGAGGAAGGGGCGGCCTTAAGAGAGCAGGGGATTCAGGGAGAGATTTTGATTCTCGGCTATACCCATCCCGACGAGTTTGAGTCTCTTTCCCGTTACAATCTGATCCAGACAGTGGTTGACGCTTCCTATGGGGAGGCTCTTGACAGATATGGAGAGAAGAAGAAACAAAAAATCCATGTACATATCGGGGTTGACACCGGAATGCACCGAATCGGGGAGTCATGGGAAAATACTGACAGGATAGAGCGTCTTTTTGGCCGGAATTATTTGGAGGTTGAGGGGATGTTCACCCATCTGTGTGCGGACGATGTGTTAGAGGAGCGGGAGAGGGAATTTACACAAAGGCAGGCAAAGGCCTTTTATCTGCTTGTTGATAGGTTAAAAAGCAGAGGATGTGTCTGTCCCAAAATCCATCTGCAGTCCAGCTACAGTGTGTTGAATTATCCGGAGCTTTCAGGGGACTATGCAAGAGTCGGAATTGCCCTTTATGGGGTGCTGTGTACCAGAAAAGACACGGAAAAGTGGAAGGATGTCTTAAAGCCGGTTCTGTCCTTAAAGGCCAGGGTTGCGGCCGTTAAAAATCTGCCTGCGGGGGAGCCGGTGGGCTATGGGCTGCAATATGTGACGGAAAGGGAGACGAGGATAGCAACCCTTTCCATCGGATATGCGGACGGACTGCCGAGAGGGCTTTCAAACGGGGTGGGAAGTGTCCTGATCCGGGGGGTTAAGGCGCCGGTTATTGGCCGTATATGTATGGATCAGACGATCGTGGACGTAAGCCGTGTCCCTCTGGCAGAGCCGGGGGATGAGGTGGTATTAATTGGAAAATCCGGGCAGGAGGAGATTACGGCTGCGGATCTGGCGCAGCAGACAAAAACCATTTCTAATGAGATTTTGAGCAGACTCGGGGCGAGGCTTGAGAGGACGGCGGTAAAGAGCCGTAAATAAATTTGGCCTTGGGAAGGGTACTTAAGTGTTTACAAATTTCCGCAAAAAATATATACTATCCTTAAAGCGTGATTGTGATATTAAGCTGAAAAAGACAGAGTATGGAGAAACAGAAAATGAACGGGATTGTTAAAGTTTTGACGGGAATTCTGGGAGTATTGGCGATCATTGCCTGCATCACCACGGCAGTGATTATCGGGTACTCCATGACAAATCATGAGGAGAGTGAGCAGACGGCGGCGGCGCCGGAGCAGACCGGGGAGCCTTTGCCGCAGCAGACGACAAACGCGCCGGTTCCCACCCAGACGCCCCAGGCAGATCCCGCGCCGGAACAGGCGCCTGCGCCCGTACCGGAGCAGGCCGCAGGGGATCACGCCCACGACTATGAGGAAGCCGTTGACAAAAAAGCAACCTGCTATCAGGCAGGGCGTATTAAATATACCTGTAAGGAATGCGGCGATACTTATTATGTGGACGTCATGTCCACCAATCATGTGGCAGGGGACTGGGAAATCACCAAAAAGCCTACTGCGGATACAAGCGGAAAGCGTGTGAAGAAGTGTATTTACTGTGATGAGATCATAGCCCAGGAAACCATTGAAATCGAAAAAGAGGACGCCGGGGAGGAAGAGCCCCCTCATGTCCATCAGTATACGGCAGCCACAGAGAGAGAGCCGAGCTGTATTCTGGCGGGGCTTCGGAAGTATTCCTGTAGCTGCGGTGATTTTTATACCGAAATGATTCCCGCGCCGGGGCATGTGGCCACGGATTGGGAGGAGGCAGCGGCGGCTACGGAGACAAAGATGGGAACGCAGCAGAGAACCTGCGCGGTCTGCGGAGTTTTGCTGGATTCCAGGCCCATCAATAAGCTGACGCCCAGCCCTTCGGCCTCTGCCAGTGCGCAGCCCTCCGCTACGGCTCAGAGCTCGGCAGCGCCTTCCGGTTCGGCTCAGGCAACGGCAACGCCTCAGCCTACCGCAACCCCTACGGCGACGCCCTCCCCTACGCCTCATGTACATGACTTCCAGTCCTATGTGCTGAAGGAGGCCAATTGTACCGAACAGGGGATCCGTTCCTTCATCTGTACCTGCGGAAGCAGCTATGCGGAGCCCATCGAACGGGATCTGAACAACCACACCTTCCATGCGGTGGTGATACCTGCAACCAAAGTGACCCAGGGGTATACCTCCTACACCTGCATCCGATGCAACTACAGTTATTTTGATAACTATACGCCTGCAATCGCAGGAGAGTAACTTTCATTCATAATCCCTCCTGCCGGGGCATATCTTAAGGCAGGAGGGATTAACTATGTATACAGACCAAAACACGGCAGAGGTGATAAGGAGCCTTAAAAGCAGCAGGGAAACAGGACTTTCCGGGGAAACGGCCAGGACAAGGCTTGGGCAGTATGGGCCCAATCAGCTAAAGGAACAGAAGAAAAAGGGGATGGCGGCGCTGTTTATGGAACAGCTATGTGATCCCCTGATTTATATTTTAATGGCGGCCATTGCCATTTCTCTTTTTTTGGGGGAGGTAGGGGATGCGGCAATCATTGCTGCGGTGATCCTGCTTAACTCCATTGTGGGCGTGGTTCAGGAGGACAAGGCCCGCAGGGCCATCGAGGCCCTTAAGCAGCTTTCCAGCCCCAAGGCGCTTGTGCTGCGGGATGGGAAGGAGGAGGAAATCCAGGGAACGCTGTTGGTTCCGGGGGATATTGTCTTTTTGGAGGTGGGCAGACAGGTGCCCGCAGATCTGCGGCTTCTTGAAGCTGTGAATCTGAAAATCGAGGAATCCGCACTTACCGGAGAGTCTGTCCCTGTGGACAAGACTGCGGGAGAGCTCCCGCAGGGGAAGAAGGGCATCGGGGACAGAACCAATATGGCGTTTATGTCCACCACGGTGGCCTGCGGCAGAGGGGTAGGGATCATTACGGATACGGGGATGTCCACCGAAATCGGAAAAATTGCAGGGTTAATCGGGACGGATACCAACGAGATGACGCCTCTGCAAAAGCGGCTGGCAGACATTGGAAAGCTGCTGAGCATCGTTGCGGTGGCTGTGTGCGCGTTTATGTTCCTGGTGGCCGTGCTGCAGAGACGGGACGTGGGGGACATGCTTCTTACGGCCATATCCCTTGCAGTGGCGGCAGTGCCGGAGGGGCTTGCGGCCATCGTAACCATTGTGCTTGCTTTGAGCGTGTCAAGAATGGTGAAGGTGGGAACCATTGTGAGGCGTCTGCCCTCGGTGGAGACCTTAGGAGCAGTCAACACCGTGTGCTCCGATAAGACCGGGACGCTGACCAAAAACCGCATGACAGTCAAGGAGTGCTATGTGGATGGCCGCCTGGTGGATGCAAAGGAGCTGGACCGGGAGAAACACAGCCTTTTTCTGGAAGGGTGTATTCTCTGTAACGATGCCTCTATCGGTGAAAACCGCATCGGCGATCCCACGGAGCTGGCCCTTCTGGATCTGGGGCTGTCCTGCGGGATAGAGAAAAGCAGGCTGGAGAAGCGTTTTCCGCGGATTGACGAGAGAGCCTTTGACTCGGACAGGAAGCGGATGACAACGGTGCATAAGGGCGGATCCGGAAGGATTTCGTATATAAAAGGAGCCGCCGACGAGATGTTCGGGCTCTGCAGCGGTGTCTGGATGAACGGCAGGGAAATGCCTTTTTCCCAGAAGGCAAAGGAGGAGGCAAAAAGGGCCGTCAGAGAGATGGCGGGGAAGGCCTATCGGGTGCTGGCAGTGGCCATAAAGCGAAAAGGGGAGCTAAAAGACGAGAAGGATATGATCTTTGTGGGCCTGGTGGGGATGATCGATCCTCCCAGGGAAGAGGCGGCAGCGGCTGTGGAGAGCTTTAGGAGAGCCCACGTGGACACCGTAATGATCACCGGAGACCATGTGGATACCGCCTTTGCCATTGCAAAGGAGCTGGGCATTGCAAAGGAGCGGGAGCAGTGTATGACCGGCGCGGAGATCGATCAGGCGGGTCAGAAGGGGCTTTTGGGGATGATAGAAAAGGTCAGAGTATTTGCCCGGGTGTCCCCGGAGCATAAGGTCTGGATAGTGGAGGCTCTGAAGGCAAAAGGAAAAATTGTGGCGATGACCGGAGACGGCGTCAACGATGCCCCCTCCTTAAAAGCGGCGGATGTGGGGATCGCCATGGGAAAGGAGGGGACGGACGTAGCCAGGAATGCGGCGGATCTGGTGCTTACGGACGACAATTTTGCAACCATTGAAAAGGCCATGAAGGAGGGAAGAGGAATCTATGAAAATATACGGAAAACGATTCTGTTCCTTTTATCCTCCAACTTTGGTGAAATTATCACCATGCTGGCTGCGGTTCTGGCAGGCTTTCCCGCGCCTTTAAAGGCAAGCCATATTCTGTGGATCAATCTGATCACCGATTCCCTTCCGGCTCTTGCCCTGGGCATGGATGAAAACGACGGGGAGGCGCTGATGCAGGAGCCGCCCCGCAAAAGCTCTGAGGGGCTCTTTTCCCACGGAGGATTGAGCACGACTCTGTGCTATGGGGCGGTGATCGGGGCGATCAGCCTGCTTGCCTTCTTGACCGTCCCATACGGGGAGCTGATCAGGCAGAATCTGCCTCTCACGGTGCAGAATCTTGAAAAAATCCTGCGCCTTGGACCGATCCTGAACAAGGCCCAGACCCATGCCTTTACTGTCCTTGGCATCAGCCAGCTTATGCATGCGGTGGGAATGCGGGATACAAACAGGTCGATCTTCCGGATGAACCACCTGGAAAATATTTATATGCTGATCGCCTGGGGAGCGGGACTTGCCCTGCAGGCAATGGTGACGGAAATCCCTTATTTTGTGGAGCTTTTTGGGACCAGCCGTCTGAGTATTTCAGAGTGGGGGACTCTGGCGGCGCTTTCCGCCATGCCTCTTTTCGTCCATGAGCTCTTAATTTTGTCTCATACTATGGGTCAGGAAAAGAAAGAGGGGAGCCTGAGACAGGCTGAGGTGCTGCACGCGTCCGAAAGGTGAAAGGACAAAGCGTTACACCAGCCGCAAAAAGGCCAAAACCATGAGGACTGCGCCCCCGAGCCAGGCCAGGTTCCGGGTCTTTTCGGAGAGTATTGCTCCGGCTGAAAGCCCCAGCTTTAAAGCAAAAAAATGAATTGCAGTTGTGAGCAACAGGAGTATAATAGAAGGTAAGGACACTGTCCTGGTACAAAGGCCGGCCGAAACATTGTCAATAGAGAGGGCGATGGCAAGCAGAGCCCCTTCCCGGCATGAGAGGACAGCCTTATCTTCTTTATTTACTTTTTGGGAGATCATTCCCGTGGTGAGCTTTCCGTTTTTGGAATGAAGGCTTTGCAGTGCGTCATAAAATTTGTAGAGAGAGAGCAAAAAAAGTACGGCAAAGGAGATTCCTTTCGTTAACGGCTCAGGAATAAAGCCCATCAGAAAATTTCCAGCAAGAAGGGAGGCGGTAAGCATACCGCCGGATAAAAGGGCGATAATCGCCAGGGATAAAAAGGGAACCTTAACCCTTTCTATTCCGTAAGAAAAGCCTGCGGCAAATGCGTCCATGGAGAGGACAACTATTAGTAATATGAGAAAATAATAAGAAAATGTCATATTATACTACCTTTAGCGTTTGCTATATCTTATTCCGGTATGTTATAATTTGCCTATACTAATTTTAAATTTAATAATAAGCCGGCTTCCACGGGGCGGAGGCGGTTCTTAAAAATCATACCATTGGAGAAAGGTAAGAAGATTCATGAATAACGTAAAAGTATGCGTACTCACCGGGGGAACAGGAGCCAGGGAGTATTCCATATTGGAGAAATATGCCAGTCAGGGATGCAGAATTGCTTTTATGGACACCAATAAGGAGCTCGGACGGATGATCAAGGAGGAGCTGGAGAACCTTTATAAGATAACGGTATTCTTTTTTCATGGGGATATAAACAGCGAAGAGGACAGAGATATTTTTTTTACAGCAGTAAATGAGATGTTTGGAAGGATAGACTATGTGATTTCCACAGGCGTCATGGTAGGGCCCTGAATTATACTCCGGAAAGGACAGGAGGCTTTCGGAGGCGGCGCCAGGGAGGGCTTATGGAGGATCGCATAGAGCACAAGAAATGAAGGAGGGGTTGGGAATGAAGCTTATTTTTGTAGGGGCAGCCCATGAGGTGACGGGGAGCTGTCATTATCTGAATGCGTGCGGGAAACATATTCTGGTGGATTATGGCATGGAACAGGGGCTGAATGTATTCGAAAACTGCGAGCTGCCGGTTCAGGAATCCCTGATTGACTATGTGCTGCTGACCCATGCGCACATTGACCATTCCGGTATGATCCCCAGGCTGACGGCCAGAGGCTTTAGGGGACAGGTGTTCGCGACAGAGGCTACGGCTGATCTGTGCAGTATCATGCTCAGAGACTGCGCCCACATCCAGATGCAGGAGGCGGAATGGAAAAACCGCAAGGCAAAGAGAAGCGCGGAGATTGAGCCCCATGAGCCTGTTTATACCATGGAGGATGCGGACGCCGCTATCCGAAGGATCGTGCCCTGCTTGTACGGGGAGGAGATCGAGCTCTGCGAGGGCCTCAAAATACGCTTTACGGACGTCGGGCATTTGCTGGGGTCGGCAAGCATCGAGGTTTGGGCCACGGAAGGGGATATGACCCGGAAGATTGTTTTTTCCGGCGATATTGGGAACAAGGATCTTCCTCTTATTAAGGATCCTACCCTTACCCGGGAGGCAGACTATGTGGTGATGGAGTCCACCTATGGGGACAGATACCATCCGGGGGAGCATCCTGATTTCGCAAAGGAGCTGGCGGTGATTTTGCAGGAGACCTTTGACCAGGGGGGAAATGTGGTGATCCCTTCCTTTGCGGTGGGGCGTACCCAGGAAATCCTTTACTTCCTGCGGAAGATCAAAGCGGAAAATATGGTGACGGGCCACGGAAATTTCCCCGTTTATGTGGACAGCCCCTTAGCGGTGGAAGCCACCAACATTTTTCATAAGAATGAAATGAGCTGTTTCGACGAGGAGGCCATGAAGCTTGCAAGGGCAGGGATTAACCCCATTGCTTTTCCGGGGCTGTCTCTGACCATTACCAGCGAGGAGTCCAAGGAGATCAACTTTGACATGGTTCCCAAGGTTATTATATCTGCCTCGGGCATGTGTGAGGCAGGGCGGATCCGCCACCATCTTAAGCACAACCTTTGGCGGAAGGAATGCACCATCCTTTTTGTGGGATACCAGGCAGTGGGAACCTTGGGAAGAGCCCTTGTGGAAGGGGTTAAGGATGTGAAGCTTTTCGGAGAGGCCATTGACGTGCGCGCCTCCATCAAAAGTCTGGTAGGGCTTTCCGGCCATGCGGATAAAAACGGGCTGATCGAGTGGGTGGAAGGGTTCAAAGAAAAGCCCAGAAGAGTGTTTGTGGTACACGGCGAGGATTCCGTGTGTAAAAATTTCGTGGAGTGTCTGAACGCGGAGCACGGGCTTAAGGCGTATGCGCCGTATAGCGGCACGGAGTTTAACCTTCTCACCAACAGGTTAGAATACGAAGCGCAGCCTATTCCTGTGAAGAAGAAGATCAGGACGGTTTCCGATGTATTTACCAGGCTTATGGCGGCCGGGCAGAGGCTGCTTGCGGTGATCCGTAAAAACGAGGGAAGGGCCAACAAGGATTTGGCCAAGTTTGCAGACCAGGTGAATTCCCTCTGCGATAAGTGGGAATGACAGAAAACAAAAAATAAAACAGGGCGGCGGGGCAGAGGTTGACTGATCCCGCCGCTCTGTTTTTCGGTTCCGCAGAATTTTTCCGCGCTTTTATTGGTTACGGAGCTCCGCCCCCATGGCCTTGCCAAGCTTTTTCATCACCTGGCCGGCGGCGCTTTCGATTTCCTGTGAGGTCAATGTTTTCTCATCGCTGCCGATGGTCAGACGGATGGTCACGGACTTCTTTCCTGCCGGAATCTGTTTTCCTCTGTATTCGTCCACAAAGGAGGCGTCTTTCAGGAGCGCGCTTGCTTTCTTTTTGCCCATGATGGTATCGTAAATATCCGTCCACATGGCATTCGACTCAAAAAGCATGGAGATGTCATAGTCTGTTTCCGGATATTCCGCAAGATGCGTAAAGTGGTTTGTCCTGGATTTCAAAGGCTTAAGCGCTACGGCGTCCAGCTCAAAAAGTATGACGGAGAGGTTTTTGATTCCGCATTCCATGGATACCTTTTTTGATAAAAGGCCAAAATCGCCGATTTTTTCCTCATTCAGATAAAGGTTCATCCACACCACATCATCCGCCCACACCGGTTTTGTGTTTTTTTGGAAAGAGAAGGCTTCCATGTGGGTATAGCGGGGCATAAACTCCAGAACGCCCTTGGCCTTTCGGAAAAGCTCTGTGACATCCTTTTCACTGCTGGCAAAGGCCGCCCCGATATGTCTTTGCTGACGGGGCAGGGATTCCGTTTCGTCATAGGCCGAGCTGTAATTTTGGTCAAAGAATACCTGGGCTTCTTCAAAAATGGAAAAATCATTAAAGTAGCGTTCATTTTTTACCACCGCTTCACAGAGATTGGGAAGCAGGCTGGAGCGGATACAGCCTAAATCCGGGGCCGGCGGGGTGGCAAGCCTGAGCACGCCCTCCGTGCTTTGGAGCACGGCTTTTACAAATACCTCGTTCATCCAGGGATAGGTGTAAACTTCCTGCATTCCGCAGCGGATGGCAAGATATTCTTTGATATTCCGGATCAGATCCTGATCCTTTTGATTGATGGCTCCCTCGAAGGCGGTGGTGAACTGGGTGGCCTCAAAATGATCATAGCCATACATTCTGGCAACCTCCTCCATGACGTCGTCCTTCATGGAAATATCGCCGGTAGAACGCCATGTGGGAGCGGTAACATGCATATTGTCGCCTTCAATCTCCACATCGAAGCCTAATTTTTCCAGCTTTGTGCAGATCACGTCATGGGAGAGGTTTTTTCCAAGACGCTTTGCCAGCCAGCTAAGGCTTACGTCGATCCGGGAGCGGACCGGCTCCTTGACATACCGGTCGCAATAGCCCTTTACCTGCATTTCCGGATACAGTTTCTTGAAATACTGCATGGAAAGGGAGAGGGCCTGATCGCAGCGTTCGGGATCAATGGCCTTTTCGTACCTTGAGGAGGCTTCCGTCCGGTTGTCATAACGAAGGGCCGTTCTTCTGATCCCTGTGGATTCAAAGTTCGCCACCTCCAGGATTACCCGCCTGGTATCGGGCAGGATCGAATCCTTGGAACCGCCCATGACGCCGGCAAGGGCAACAGGCCCTTCGGAGTCTGTGATCACAAGATCGTCCTCGCACAATTCCAGCTCCTTGTCATTTAGAAGCCTCAGCTTCTCGCCTTTTAAGGCCTGCCTTACGACGATATGGTCAGAGATATTGTCCGCGTCAAATGCGTGGGTGGGATTTCCTGTGGCCAGCATTACATAGTTAGTGATGTCCACCAGGGCGTTGATGGGGCGCATTCCCGCTTTCCAGATTCTGTTCTGCATCTGATAGGGCGAGGGCTTCACCTCCACGCCGGACATCTCCACGCCGATGTATCTCGCACACCGGTCCGGGGCCGCAATCTCCACTTTAAAATCCGACTCCGCATCGGCCTCATAAGGGGCGATCCCGGCCAGGGGAAGATTGTACAGGGCAGCGATCTCCCGGGCAATGCCGTAATGTCCCCAGAGATCCGGCCTGTTGGTCATGGATTTGTTGTCGATCTCCAGAAGGACGTCGTTCATATCCAGGGCATCTGCCAGAGGGGTTCCCGCCGGTACGTCGAAGCCGGACAGATCCAGAATTTCCGCCTCCTGGGATGCAGGGAACAGCTCTCCCAGCCCGATCTCATCCGAGGCGCAGATCATGCCGAAGGATTCCACACCCCGGAGCTTGGAATTTTTGATCACCACAGGCTCACCCTCTCCGTGCCAGCGCACAACGGCCCCAGGGCAGGAAACGGCCACACGCATGCCCTCTCTTAAGTTAATTCCGCCGCATACAATATTTTTGATTTCACCGCCGCCGATGTCGGTTTTGCAGACTCTGAGCTTATCCGCATTGGGATGAGGCTCGATTTTGTCAAGGACGGCGACGATCATGTTGTCAAAACGACGGGCAAGGTATTCCACGTCCTCAACCTCCACGGTGGACATGGTCAGATCGTACGCCAGCTTATTCAGGTCTATATTTTCCGGGATCGTTACATAATCCCTGATCCATGATAATGATAATTTCATTTCCGCCCTCCTTATCTGAACTGTTGCAGGAATCTTAAATCAGCGCTGTGGAAAAGCCTTACATCATCCACGCCATAGCGCATCATAACCAGTCTGTCCAAACCGATATTGACATAAAAGCCGGTATATTCATCCGGATTAAGGCCTGCGGCCCGAAGCACATTGGGGTGAGGGGAGCCGCCCGGCATCACTTCGATCCAGCCCACGTGCTTACACACGCTGCAGCCCTTGCCCCCGCAGACCTGGCACTCCATATCGATCTCGAAGCCCGGCTCCACAAAGGGGAAGAAACCGGAACGCATTCTGACCGCCACGTCCCTGCCGAACACCTTGCTCAGAATACTCTTGATCATCACCTTGCCCGATGTGAAGGTGATGTCCTTGTCAACGATCAGCGCCTCATACTGAAAAAAGGCTCTCTCGTGATGGGCATCCGTCGTCTCATTGCGGTAGACACGCCCCGGATATACAAAACGGTAGGGCGGCTTGTGGGTCTGCATATAGCGAACGCTGCCGCCTGTCAGGTGAGGGCGCAGGCAGAGCTTTTCATTGGTAGCGCCTGTGTCATGCCCCTGCAGCCAGTAGGTATCCATGCTCTCCCGGGCCGGATGGTTCTGGGGGAAATTCAGCTTATCAAAGGCGTACATCTCGCTAGTGATCTCATCCTCCTGAAAAATCTCGAATCCCATGGAGCGGAAGGTATCGTTTAAGTCATAGCACATCTGTGTGATGGGATGAAGCCCTCCCTGCATGGGCATAATTCCCGGGACAGAGCAGTCAAAATCCGGGGATATTTCAGAGGCCCGCAGCTTCAGCTCCAGTCTTTTTTCGTCGATCAGCTCTTTTACCTGATTCTTGGCCTGGTTCAGCAAGGTTCCCATCTCGGGACGAAGGGCGGGAACAAGGCCGGGAAGCTCCTTCATCAAAAGGCTTAATGCGCCCTGCTTACCGATGTAGGCGCTTTTTACGTTTTGCAGCTCCCCTTCGCTGGAGGCCGCAGAGATTTTTGTTTTTACTTCGGAAATAATGCCTGTAATTCTCTCTTTCATTGCATGCTCCTTTCTGGTTTTGGGCGGGGTGGGAAAAATACAGGAAATAAAAAACACCGCCGCCTGTCATTGGACAAGGGACGATGTGAATCGCGGTACCACCCTGTTTCAGAGTATTTCGGACTGATTCCGGTCTGCCGCAAAGACGGACAGAAAGGTCAGCATACTCTGCACTCGTTTTGTGTAATCGGATCTGCTACACGTACATCCGGCTTAGCGCATCTGGGTCTGCCAATGCTTTTCGCCGAAAGACTCCCATACTGAAATTTCCAAAAGAACCGCGCGGTATGCTTTCAGCCGGTGGCATGCCGTCTCTGCTTCGCTAAACCTTTTGTACTCACGTATGTTCAAGGTCTGATCAGTGATTTATTCTAATATGATTTTAGCCGCTTGTCAAGCGGGGAAATACCCGGCAAACAATATTCCGCGATCCAATCCGGCAAAACATAAGCTTGTAAATTGCCGGATAAATGCTACAATAATTATATGGTGAGCGGCAAAAGCAAAGATTTTTGCCGCTTGCCATAACCATGGAAATGAGATGATTTCATGCAAATGTGAGGGAGCCTATGGAAAATACACAAAAAACCCAGTTGTTTGAGCAGATGCCTATCCCCCAGGCGGTGGTGAGGCTGGCAGTTCCCACCATTATCAGCTCGCTGGTGATGGTAATCTATAATCTGGCGGACACTTATTTTGTGGGGATGCTCAATGACCCCGTCCAGAACGCCGCTGTAACCCTGGCCGCGCCTGTGCTTCTGGCATTTAATGCGGTCAATAACCTTTTTGGGGTGGGGTCATCAAGCATGATGAGCCGGGCCCTGGGAAGAAAGGATTATGATACGGTTTATCGAAGCTCTGCCTTTGGGTTTTACTGCGCCTTGGTCAGCGGGGCTCTGTTTTCGCTTCTGGTCACGGTTTTTCACACGCCGCTTTTAGGAATCCTGGGGGCGGATACCCAGACTGCGGCATCTACCGGGGCATATATGAAATGGACGGTGAGCTGCGGGGCGGTTCCGGCCATTTTGAATGTTGTCATGGCCTATCTGGTGCGGGCGGAGGGCTCGTCCTTCCATGCCAGTCTCGGGACAATGAGCGGGTGTCTTTTAAATATAGTGCTGGATCCTATTTTTATTCTGCCCTGGGGGCTCAATATGGGCGCGGCAGGGGCGGGGCTGGCCACCTTTCTTTCCAACTGTGCGGCCTGTCTGTATTTCTTTGTTTTGCTGCACAGGAAGCGGGGAAAGACCTTTGTGTGCATTAAGCCCTCTATGCTTTGCGCGCGCAGGGAGATCGTTCTCGGGATTTTCGGGGTGGGGATTCCTGCCTCCATCCAGAATCTTCTGAACGTGACGGGGATGACGGTGCTCAACAATTTCACCTCCTCCTACGGAGCCGATGCGGTGGCCGCCATGGGAATCGTGCAGAAAATCAATATGGTGCCCATGAATATCGCCATGGGGCTTTCCCAGGGGATTATGCCCCTGGTCAGCTATAATTTTGCCAGCGGAAATACCCCCCGTATGAAAAAGACCATCGCTTTTGCAATGAAGATAACCGTGTCTTTCCTGGCGGTGATGACGGTGCTGTTTTATTTCGGCGCGGGAACGTTGATCAGGATGTTTATGAAAAATCAGGTTATCATAGACTATGGAACAAAATTTTTCCATGGACTCTGCCTTGGCCTTGTGTTCCTGGCCGTGGATTTCATGGCGGTGGGGGTGTTCCAGGCCTGCGGCATGGGCAAAAAGGCTCTGGTATTTGCCCTGCTTCGGAAGGTGGTGCTGGAGATCCCGGCGCTCTATGTCCTGAATTATTTCTGCCCGATGTATGGACTGGCCTATGCCCAGCCTGCAGCGGAGCTGATTCTTGCGCTCACGGCCTGTATGGTTCTTTTGAGGCTGTTTCGGAAGCTGGAGAAAGACTCCCATATTGCATAAGGATCGCCGGCGGAGCAGCAAATCCGCCGTAGCAGATAGGGCAGAGAGTGAGGGAATAGAAGATGAGCGGCTTATATGAAAAGATAAAGAAGGACACTAAAAAAGAAAAAGACACCCGGTTTTGGCTTATGGTTGCCATGCTGGTCGCAGTCGTTGCGGTTGCGGCAGCCTCTGTAGTGTGGTTTTTGGGATACCACGGACGCTTTACCAGGTTCGTGGGACAGCTTTCCGGCAGCACCACCTACGCCTGCAAAAACGACTGCCTCATTGCAGAGGTAAACGGCAAAAAATACAGGGTGTCGGAAGAAAATATGTATGGCCTTTATGCCTATCTTTCCCTGAGCAAATCCGGACGGGAGAGCCGCAGGGTGCCAGAGGGAGAGCCTGTGACGCTGGATTACGGCAACGGCGTCACGTTAAAGCTCTGGGATATGCCCATGGGGGAGGGCGATAACCGGCAAAATCTTTTTGTACAGTATACGGATATAAGGGGAGATGTTTACTCCTATATCAGCTACAAAACCACCTTAGACACCGTGGTGGTGCGGTATCTTACCTATGGAAACGAGGAGATTACAGAGTAAGCTTTTTGAGCTCGGCGGCTTCCGAGGCGGAGCATCCCTCTTTGCTGTAGCGGGCTTTTTCGTAGTGATTATGGAGCAGTTCTCTGCTTTGGCTTTCCGAAAATCCGGCCATGGCTTCCAGTTCATGGGGCGTTTCGCTTCCGGCAGGAGATTTCTTTAATCCTTTGCGAAGATACCTTTTATAGTATCTTCGGATACGCATATTGGCAGAGGCTTCCCTGAACCAGGGAAGTCTTTGTTTTTTCGGCTCCTGTCCCTGGTCGGTAAACCCCTTTTCAATAAAACAGATTTCATCCTCGCTTTCGGAGGAAAAAAACTTCCCTGCTCTTGTGCAGGCGCGGTAAATAGCTGCGAGAATTGCCGCCACAGTGCCTGCGCATATAAGATAAAATAACACCTGGGAGAGGAAGAGAAGCCATTTGGGCGGTTCCTTGGGCTCCTCCTGGCCGGATAGGGCTTCCATCCAATCGGGCATCCCGTTTTCGGGGGAGAGAGGCTTAGGATCAGGGGTCCATTCTTCCGAGGGCTGTTTTTGTTCAAAGCTTAAGGTGCTTAGAGGCTCTTTTCCGTAAAAGAGCGAAGGGAGGGTAAAGGCCAAAAGGATGACGCAGGCGATTGCGAAGATGATTTTTACCACCTTTTCCATGGTCTTAACGGGCAGGTTCGCGCAGTGGCTGTGTTCTTTGAGAAAGTCATAAAAACCCTCCGCAAACCGGTAGATAAAGCACAGGAATACATCTGTAAGAAAAAGATAAAAAATCATGCGCCAGTAAAAGGGGGTTTTCAGCAGGGCGCCGAGCACATAGTGAACGGCAAAATAAATCCAGTGCAGAGGGGAGGGGGCATCCAAAAAAACGGGAACCTCAAGCTCACTGTAGTCTACCCGGGCCAAATCGGCGCAGGGAAGCTCCAGCAGCATCTTCTGCACCTGCCCTTTTTTGATCCGTCCCAGTCCCCGGATTAGAAAAAGCAGAAGGGAACTCAGCAGGGAAAGCCCAGCCCCCAGGGGAAGGGAAAAGCCCAGCCGGGAAGCCAGAAATCCGTTGAAAGCGGCGTACCCCAGGGAAACCAGAATTCCGGTTAAAAGGTAAAGGATGAGATATTTTACCTTCATGGCAGCATACCAGCTTATGGTCACAGGCAAAAGCAGTAAAATCCCTGTCAGCAAAAAAGGCGTCCGGGACGGGCTTTGGGCAAGAAACAGCCGGGCGGTCAGGGGATAAAAACACCAGAAAAGCATCAGGGAATGGAGATGGCCTGTCAACTGCAGCAGGAGGGTATGGTTTAGCTTAAGGGTATTTTGGGGAGTATTAGAACCGGGATTTTTCATTGTAGGGATACCTGCCTTTGCGGTGGATTAGATTTCCCATGGCAGTATTGTCACATGGGGGATTGCACAGGGCTTCAGGGAAGAGGCCTCTGCGGCTCTTATGGGAAGTACCCAGAGAAGCTGATTACCGCAGCCGGTCAGCGCGCGCATGGCCTCTCTCAGGTCATCCTCCCTGTTTTTGGAGACGAAAATATAAGTATGATCTGTCCGCCTCAGGCCGGCTTCTTTTTGCAGTAATTCCACACCGGAATAAGCGGTCCGGGAGCTGTCCATACAGGCCAGCTTCTGGTTCAGCTCGGCAATTTTTCCGCCGCCGGCTTTCAGGTACATGGAAAAGGGCATTCCCGTCACCGCATCCAGGCCGTTGCCTGCCGCATGAAAGGACATCCTGTCTTTTATAAGGCGGCCGCACAGGGAGGATACAATGCGTATGGTTTCTTCCACCAGCTCCTCATATTTCAGAATGAGCTTGTCTTCTATGTCGAAAAGGATGCTCAAAGAGATGCTGGTGGTGGAGTCGAACTGATTGACCATCAGGTTCCCGGTCCGGGCCGAGGCCTTCCAATTAATGTGGTTCATGGGATCCTCCCTGCGGTATTCCCGGATGCCGCAGAACTCGAAGGGATCGGGATAGAGGCGGCTGCGGGAGAGGAGCATACCGGAAATTGCCTGACACAGCAGGGTAATGCGACAGGTGTCCACCTGTCTGGGATACACATAAAGCACGGTATCCTGATGGGTTTCCGCATAGTGGCCGGATTGGAAAAAGAAGTCATACCCGGTGATGCTTACGTCAAAAATTTCATAGAATCCTCTTTTGTGGGCGACAAAGGGCAGCGTCCGCTCAATTCTTTGGTGGAAAAGAAAGGAAAAAACATCCCTCTTATAGCTCCGGTCGGTAGAGCTTGTGTTGGCGCTGGCCTCGCTTAAAAATTCCAGGTTCCTGTTGGAGGAAAAACGGATTTCCAGCGCGGGAAGGGGAAGGAGCTTGTCATTGACCACGGTCTCCTTCATGGCGGAGGTATCGCCCTCATAGATAAAGCGTTCCTGAAAATCGATTTCCACGGACAATCCCCTATGCCAGTATCTGGCGTAAAGCTTTTGACTCAAAAACCAGGCCAGGAGAATACAAAGCAAAAGTAAAAGAAACATGGCGGTTACCTTTCTGCCCAGTTTTCGGTGGGAACAGGAACCTGGGCAAGAATATCCCCGATTACCGCGGCAAAGCTGCGGGAGGTATCGGCCGCGGCCACCAGGCTCAGGCGGTGGGCAAGCACCGGGCAGGCTACTTCCTTAATATCCTCAGGCACCACATAGGAACGTCCCGAAACCATGGCATAGGCCTGGGAGGAGCGCACAAAGGCAAGGGTTCCCCTGGGGCTGACGCCGGAGGCAGTCTTTGGATGTTTGCGGGTGGCATGGATGATGGAGACCATATATTTGAGCAAATCCGGATGGACATAAATATTCTGGCACTGTCTCTGCAGGGCCAGGATCGAGCCGCAGTCGCACACAGGGGTCAGCTCCGCCAGAGGCTCTCTGGCGATGAAGCGCCGGATGAGGGCGAGTTCCTGAGCCTCCTCTAAGGAAGCCATGGAAATTTTCATGAGGAAACGGTCCATCTGGGCCTCGGGCAGAGGAAAGGTTCCAAGGGTTTCCAGGGGATTCTGGGTGGCAATGACTAAAAAGGGCTCCTCCAAGGGCCGGGTTGTGCCGTCCACGGTAATCTGGCGCTCTGCCATACACTCTAAGAGACTGCTTTGGGTCTTGGGCGTTGCGCGGTTGATCTCGTCTGCCAGCAGAATGTTGCAGAAGGCCGGGCCTTTGGAAAAAACAAATTCACTGGTTTTGGAATCGAAGTAGTTAAGGCCGGTCACATCCGAGGGAAGGAGATCCGGCGTAAACTGGATGCGGCCGAACTGCCCCCGGATGGACTTGGCAAGAGATTTGGCCAGCATGGTCTTGCCGGTGCCGGGGACATCCTCCAGCAATACATGCCCCTGGGCCAGCATGGCGGTAAGGAGCAGGGTGGTGGCAGCTTCATTGCCGATAATAACCTGAGAGATATTTTCCTTTAAAGTTTGCAGTACAGATAAGTCCATGGCAGAGATCCTCTTTTCTATAAGATGTGGAAAATAAAAGCACGATCGTAACGTATACTCGAATATTTGTTTCCCTTTTCATTTTACGACGGAATGGGAGAAAAAACAACCAGAAAGCCCTCCGGTAAAAAAGTTTTGTATTATCCCCGCTTATCTTATATAATGAAGGAAAAGTGCAGGAGGTTTAGGCTGAAATGAATCTTATGGTAGCGGCGGACGAGAACTGGGCCATTGGAAATAAAAATGAACTGCTGATCACAATTCCGGCGGATCACAGGCTCTTTAGACAGGAGACGGAAGGGAAGGTGGTGGTGTACGGGCGCAAGACGCTCTCCACCTTCCCCCAGAAAATGCCTCTGCCGGGGCGCGTCAATATCCTTCTCTCATCAAGCCCGGCCTTTCAGGTGAAGGGCGCCCGGGTGGTACATGATCTTGAGGAATTATTTGAGGAGCTGAAAAAATACAGGACAGAGGAGATTTATGTGATCGGCGGGGAGAGCGTGTACAGGCAGCTTTTGCCCTACTGCGATGTCGCCCATGTGACCAAAATCCATTGCGAATATCAGGCGGATGCCTTTTTTCCGGACTTAGATGCCGAGCCGGGATGGCGGCTTAAGGCGGACAGCGAGGAGCAGACCTATTTTGATGTGACCTATCATTTCCTCAAATATGAGAGGAAAGACGCTATTGACTTTTGCGTTAAAAGGGATAATAATAAAACCCATAAATAGTAAAGACAGAAGAGAGGGGCGATTTTGGTGGAAAAGAAAAATATTGACTGGGCAAATCTTGGATTTGGTTATCTTCACACAGACTACAGATTTGTATCGAATTTTAAAAACGGCGCCTGGGATGAGGGTGCTCTGACAGAGGATGACATGGTGGTCATCAGCGAGTGTGCAGGCGTCCTTCAATATGCGCAGACAATATTTGAGGGAATGAAAGCCTATACCACTGCGGACGGGCGTATCGTGACATTCCGCCCGGATTTAAACGGCGAGAGGATGGAGCAGAGCGCAGAACGTCTGGAAATGCCTGTTTTTCCTAAAGAAAAATTTGTGGAGGCCGTGCTTAGAACCGTAAAGGCCAATGAGGCTTATGTGCCTCCTTACGGCAGCGGCGCTACTTTGTATGTGCGTCCCTATATGTTCGGCAGCAGCCCTGTTATCGGTGTGAAGCCTGCGGAAGAATACCAGTTCAGAGTATTTACCACGCCGGTGGGCCCTTATTTCAAAGGCGGCGTGAAGCCGCTGACCATCCACATCAGTGATTTTGACCGGGCCGCCCCCAGGGGGACGGGCCATATTAAGGCGGGGCTCAATTATGCCATGAGCCTTCACGCCATTGTGGATGCCCATAATCAGGGGTATGATGAAAATATGTATTTGGATGCCGCCACCAGGACAAAGGTGGAGGAGACAGGAGGGGCCAACTTCCTGTTCGTGACCCGGGAGGGGAAGGTGGTAACGCCCAAGTCGGAGAGTATTCTTCCTTCTATTACAAGGCGCTCTCTGATGCAGGTGGCCAGAGACTATCTGGGACTGGAAACCGAAGAGAGGGAGGTTTATGCCGAAGAGCTTGAAAGCTTTGCGGAATGCGGTTTGTGTGGCACGGCAGCAGTGATCTCTCCGGTAGGCAGAGTGATAGATCACGGTAAGGAGATTACCTTTGCCAGCGGTATGACAGAGATGGGGCCTGTGACAAAGAAGCTCTACGACACATTGACAGGAATCCAGATGGGGTCAATCAAAGCGCCGGAAGGATGGGTTGTGGAAGTGAGGTAAGCCTGGCAGAAGAAATGTCGGGACAGAATACAGGGCAGGAATGGATTGCTCTGAGAAAAGCATTCAGGCCTTTGGGTCTGGATGCTTTTCGGTTCAATGAGAGGAAAGATTTATTATGGAAGCAAGAGAGATACTGGAAGAGGTGAAATCCGGAACCATTTCCGTGGAGGAGGCCGAAAAATTTTTCAGAAAGCAGCCTTTTGAGGAAATGGGTTATGCCAAGCTTGATTCTCACAGAGAGATGCGTTCCGGTTTCCCGGAGGTGGTATACTGCAGCGGGAAGCCCGGGGAATATCTGGTGAATATTTTCAAAAAATTATACGAGGAAAACGGCGAGGTGCTGGGCACCAGGGCGGAAAGAGAGCAGTATGAGCTGGTGAAAAAGACTCTGCCGCAGGCGGTTTATGACGAGGTTTCCCGTATTTTAAAGATTGAGAGGCCAAATAAGGAACGAAAAGGAAAGATTGCGGTCTGCACTGCCGGAACGGCGGACATTCCGGTGGCGGAGGAGGCGGCTCAGACCGCAGAGTATTTCGGCTCCCGTGTGGAGCGGGTCTACGACGTGGGAGTGAGCGGTCTGCACAGGCTCCTTTCCCGGCTGGATGTGATACAGGAGGCAAACTGTGTGGTTGCAGTGGCGGGAATGGAGGGCGCCCTTGCCAGCGTTCTCGGAGGGCTGGTAAGCAGGCCGGTGATTGCGGTGCCCACCTCGGTGGGATACGGCGCAAGTATGCATGGCCTCTCGGCCCTGCTTACCATGATCAACTCCTGCGCAAACGGTATTGCAGTGGTTAACATTGACAACGGATATGGGGCAGGGTATATTGCGACACAGATCAACAGGCTAGGCTCTAAAGAAGTGTGATCAGGCCGCTGCCCGAATTGAAAACCGTCTGGAGCAATTTTCAAACACGCTACGGGGCGGCAGAATGGAGGTCAGGTGAAAATGGGAAATACATTATATTTGGAATGCCGCTCAGGGATAAGCGGCGATATGACAGTGGCAGCGCTTTTGGATCTGGGGGCCGATAAAGAGGTTCTTATGAAGGCGCTGCAGAGTCTTCCGGTACAGGGATTTCAGACGCAGATCAGCCGGGTGGTAAAGGCAGGGCTGGACGTCTGCGATTTTAATGTGGTTCTGGATAAGGCGCATGAGAATCATGACCATGATATGGAATATCTGCATGGGCACAGTCATGAGCATTCCCACGGGGAGGTTCATGAGCACTCCCGTCACGATATGCCCCACGAACATGGGCATCACCACGGGCAGGCCCATGAACATGAGCATTGCCGCGGGCATGAGCATCACCATGAGCACCCTCACGAGCACAGGGGTATGCCGCAGATACGCGGGATTATTGAGGGAGCGGAAATTACGGACCGGGCTAAGGCCATCGCAGTCCGGATTTTTGAGATTCTGGCAAAGGCAGAGGCAAAAGCCCACGGCGTACCGGAAGATCAGGTACATTTCCATGAGGTGGGAGCGGTGGATTCCATTGTGGATATTATCAGCGCAGCGGTGTGCCTGGATAATCTGGATATTACGCAGACAGTGATTCCCTTTTTGGGCGAGGGGAAAGGGACCGTGAGGTGCCAGCACGGAATCCTGCCGGTGCCGGTGCCGGCCGTGGTGAATATTTTGGAGGCCCATAAAATCCCTGTGGAGATGACCGGGGTGGAGGGGGAATTAATTACCCCCACCGGAGCAGCCATTGCCGCGGCCATCGGCACGTCTGACCGGCTGCCGGGACGCTTTGTGATCAAAGGGACGGGAATCGGAGCCGGAAAGCGCAGCTATGAAAGGCCGAGTCTGCTTCGGGCCATGCTGATTGAAGAAAGCGTTGAGAGGCAGGAGGAAGAGCAGGCTGAGCAAGACGTGATTTATAAGCTGGAAACCAACCTTGACGACTGCACCGGGGAGGCTCTTGGCTATGTGATGGACAGGCTGATGGAAAAGGGAGCAAGAGACGTTCATTTTCTGCCGGTATATATGAAGAAAAACAGACCGGCCTACGAGCTGGCGGTGATCTGTGATGCAGATAAGGTGAAAGCGCTGGAGCAGACGATTTTTCAGGAAACCACCACCATCGGCATCCGCAGGATGAAGATGGAGCGCAGCATTCTGCCCCGGGAGGCGTCAACCGTGATGCTCAGGGAGGGAGAGCTGAGGATTAAAAAGTGTGTGCTTCCGGATGGGCATGTGCGAAGCTATCCTGAGTACGAAAGTGTGATCCGGCTGGCCCAGGAAAGCGGAATGTCCTTTCAGCAGGTGATGGACGAGTTTTTGCAGGCGGTTCGCAGCTAGGAGGGGGATTTGGACAAAAAAGAAAAACTATTGGAGGAAATGAGCCGGTATGCCAAAACGGATGTGATGGTGGCTTTTTCGGGAGGGGTGGACAGCACCCTCCTTTTAAAGCTGGCATGCGATGCAGCAGAAGAAAGCGGCAGGGCGGTCTATGGGGTAACGGTGCAGACAAGGCTCCATCCCTTAGGGGAGATAGAAGAAGCAAAAAAAATATGCCGGGAAATCGGGGCAAGACATATTCTGCTTACTGTGGATGAGCTCGGCGAGGCAGGGATTACTGACAATCCGGTGGACCGGTGCTACCGGTGCAAAAGGCACTTGTTTTTGGAGATGCTGAAAAAGGCGGCTTCTCTGGGCGTAAGCACGGTGCTGGAGGGAACCAATGAGGATGATCTCCATGTGTACCGCCCGGGTATCCGGGCTCTTAAGGAACTTCGGATCATCAGTCCCCTTGCCCGGGCGGGACTTACCAAGGCCCAGGTCAGGGAGCTGGCAAAGGAGTATGGTCTTTCGGCGGCCTCAAAGCCGGCCGCGCCCTGTCTGGCCACCCGATTCCCCTATGGGACGGCTCTAACCTATGAAAAGCTAGAGCAGGTGGAAAAGGGGGAGGATGTTTTAAAGAAATTCGCCTTTCAAAATGTGCGTCTGCGCGTTCATGGGGATATTGCCAGGATAGAGGTATGCGGGACGGATTTTGAAAAGCTCATAAAGCACAAGACGGAAATCGTTTCTAAGCTGAAAGGGCTGGGGTATCATTATATCACGTTGGATTTGGAGGGGTTTCGTTCCGGCAGTATGGATGAGACTGTTTCGGGAATATCGCAGATAAATCATCCACTGTCATAGATAAGAAACAGACTCACCAACTTCAGCGTTGTTATACAATAAATAGCGTATCATCATTGTTTCCATAGTCATTTTGTAATTAATATATGAAAAATTACCGCCATTAGAATCTGTAAAATATAGAAACAGGATATGGCCCGTTACGCTTTGATCATCCGGCAGATCCCATAATTTCAGGACAGATCCATCTCCATAATCAAGCACTACCGCTGGTATTTCTTCAGGTAATTTCCTGGACTCCCTGCCAGATTTGCTGAGTGCGATATAGGCATATATACCATACATATTTTTTTCGGATATTTTATATTTTTTACCATTTATTTCAGCAATAAGACTTTCATGCTCATTGGCATAAGTCGTACTATTTGAAAGCTTACTTACAAAAGCTAAGAATCGCCGATTGCAGCCCATCAAATAAATAACTGAAATAAATAGGAAAGCTGTTATAACGAATAAAGATGTCAATATACTTATAAAGGTTATGTCACATGGAGGTTTTTTATTTCTTTTGATTTTTTCGTAAAAATCACTCATAATATTCTCCTGCCATGCACTTTTCCAATTCGTTCATGGTAATCGTCTCCCTGTCCCATAAGTAAAAGTGATACTCGGTTTGCGCGCCTTTTGCTTCGTTGCGTATATTATATCACGGTGCATGTTAGTACACAATCAATATAAGGGGCTCCTTAAGAACTTTACATCTGTCCGGGCTGTGCTCCGGCGGGGATGTGAAGTTATATAAATTGCATTTATAATAGTTATAATAAATATTGATTTTACTTATATTAAAATCAGGGATATAATGAAAATGCACAAGCGGCACAGAAATGAAAAGCACAGGTTGAAAGGAGCATGAAAATAAATGGTAAAGGCAGTGGTAGGCGCCAATTGGGGCGATGAGGGAAAAGGAAAGATCACGGATATGCTGGCACAGCAGGCGGATATAATTGTCCGTTTTCAGGGCGGGGCCAACGCAGGGCATACGATTGTGAATGATTATGGAAAGTTTGCGCTGCACACGCTGCCCTCCGGCGTGTTTTACAGACATACCACCAGTGTGATCGGCAACGGTGTGGCACTGAATATTCCGGTGTTGTTTGATGAAATTAAGTCTATTACGGAAAGAAATGTGCCGATGCCTAAGATACTGGTGTCTGACCGGGCTCAGATGGTCATGCCCTATCATATTTTGTTCGACCAGTATGAGGAGGAGCGCTTAGGCAGCAAGTCCTTTGGCTCCACCAAGTCGGGGATCGCTCCTTTTTATTCCGATAAATTTGCAAAGATCGGTTTTCAGGTCAGCGAGCTTTTTGACGAGGAGACCCTTAAGGAAAAGACGGAGCGCATCTGCGGGCAGAAGAATGTGATGCTGGAGCATATGTATCACAAGCCGCTGATTGATCCGGCAGAGCTTTTGGAAACCCTGCATGAATATAAAAGGATGATAGAGCCTTATGTGTGCGACGTGTCCGCTTTTCTTGACAGGGCCCTTAAGGAGGGAAAGACGATTCTGTTAGAGGGGCAGCTTGGAACCTTAAAGGATCCGGATCACGGAATTTATCCGATGGTAACCTCCTCCTCCACTCTGGCGGCTTACGGGGCCATCGGGGCAGGAATCCCGCCTTATGAGATCAGCCAGATCATTACGGTCTGCAAGGCCTATTCCTCGGCAGTAGGGGCAGGAGCCTTCGTGTCGGAAATCTTCGGGCAGGAGGCGGATGAGCTGCGGCGAAGAGGCGGCGACGGCGGAGAGTTCGGCGCAACCACAGGGCGGCCAAGGAGGATGGGATGGTTTGACTGTGTTGCCTCCAGGTACGGGTGCAGGCTCCAGGGAACCAGCGATGTTGCCTTTACCGTTCTGGACGTTTTGGGGTATCTGGATGAAATTCCCGTCTGCGTGGGCTATGACATCGACGGGGAAGTGACTGCCGATTTCCCGGTGACGGTGAAGCTGGAAAAAGCAAAGCCGGTGCTGAAAAAGCTGCCCGGCTGGAAGTGTGAAATCCGCCATATTAAGAAGTATGAGGATTTGCCAAAGAACTGCCGGAAATATGTGGAATTTATCGAGGAGCAGATCGGGTATCCCATCACCATGATTTCCAACGGGCCGGGAAGAGGGGATATAATTTACAGGGAAAGCCCGCTTAAAAAGTAAGAGAGGAGAGGACGGCAATGGAGTTTTTTACAACTGAAAAAATAACGCTTCCGGAAGGGAGCGGAAAGCTTACTATGATCAAAAGCAGGACGGGGGAACTGATGTACCTGGCGGAGGGAAGCGAGAAGGCGGTTCTTATGGATACCAGCATCGGTATAAAGGGGCTGCGGGCCCTGGCCGAGGGGCTGACGGATAAGCCCATAACAGTGCTTATTTCCCATGGGCATCTGGATCATGCCATGGGCGCACCGGAATTTGAGCGGGTTTATATGAACCCCAAGGACATTTCCCTGTATCAGTCTATGTGCAGTGTAGAAGAGCGGAAGGGTTATGCAGAGCATTCCATAGGGGCGCAGGCGAAAGAGATACCCACCGACGCTTATCTTTTTCCCGAACCGGACTATGGGTTTGAGGAATTGCGGGATGGAATGAGCTTTGATCTGGGAGGGATGCATATAGATGTGTATGCCTTTCCGGGCCATACAAAGGGATGCATGGTGTTTCTGCTCAGGGAAGCGCGGATTTTGGTCTCGGGGGATGCCTGTAACAATTTTACCTTTTTGTTTGATGAAAAATGCAGCACTGTAGCGGAGTATCAGGTGCAGGTGGAGAAAATAAAAAATTCTCTGGCAGGAAAATACGATACGATTTTTGTCATGCATGAAATAAAGGATGCGGATGCCGATCTGTTTGCCCAGATGCTTTTGGTGTGCGGGGATGTCCTGAACGGAGAATCCGATGAACAGCCTTTTGATTTTATGGGGAAAAAGGCGCTGGTAGCCAAAAGCTGCAACGAAAAATGCCGGAGGACAGACGGAAAGTACGCGAATCTGGTGTATAATCCAAACAGGCTCAGGTAGAGAAATCCGGGCGGTACGCGAAGCGTACCGCCTGTTTCCTTAAGATCACAGACAGAGCCTTTTCACACTTCTTTCACTCTTTTCTCACAGGTTTATCACAGAATTTCCATTTTTGTATCACTTTTATTGTTTAAACTTCCTGTAAATACATACAGGAGGTTTAAACAAAATGAAACAGAAAAGGGTTTTTGTAAAAAGGGCTGTGGCTGCGGCGATTTTTTGCCTGATGTTTTTGCCGTTACAGGTTCATGGGGCCGAAGGATTTGATCTGTATACGGACAATCCGGGCATTCATGTAACGGCAGGCGATTCCGTGAGCTTTGACCTGCATCTTGCGGGAGGCAATGCGGCGGGAAGGGATGTTTCTCTCTCCCTGGCCTCGATGCCGGAGGGCTTCAGCGGATACATAAAAAGCGGGAATTATGAAGTCTCCAAGGTTCGTGCCAGCGGAAGCGGGGAAGATGTGATCGCCTCCCTTCAGGTGAGCGTGCCCTCTGAGGCGGCGGAGGGCACCCATGAGATTACGGTTCATGCACAATCGGATGAGGGGATAGCGGATGACCTGACTCTGGAGCTGACAGTCAGCGGGTTAGAAGCGGGCGAGAGCAACTTTCATGTAGAGTACCCTGACCAGGAGGGAGTTTCCGGTACTTCTTTTTCTTATTCCACCACCATCGCAAACAATACGCTGTCCACACAAAATTATAATTTTTCTTCCGATGCCCCTGCAGGCTGGCAGGTTTCCTTTACCAGTGATTCCACCCAGGTTTCCAGCTTGGAGGTTGAGTCTGGCGGCAGCGCCGGAGTTACGGTCACGGTGACGCCGCCTGACCAGGTGGAGGCCGGAGACTACGAAATCGGCTGCGCCGCGACCTCTGCCAGAGAACAGCTCTCAACGAACCTGAATGTGACAATTCTCGGCACCTACGATATGGAATTATCTACCCCGGACGGGCGGCTTTCCTTTGATGCCTTTGCAAAAAAGGAGACGGATGTGAGCCTTAGGCTTACCAATAACGGAAATATAGATTTGGAGAACCTATCCCTGTCCTCCTCAGCGCCCACAGGGTGGGAGGTTTCTTTTGACACATCCTCCATTGACAGGCTGGAGGCAGGAGCCAGCGTGGATGTTACAGCGCATATCACTCCGGGAGACAATGCCCTCACCGGCGATTATATCACAATCATTACGGCATCCTGCGATAATCAGACGGACTCGGCAGAGTTCCGCGTCACCGTCAAGACACAGACAGGATGGGGAATTTTTGCGGTAATCATCATCATTGCAGTGATAACAGGGCTGTATTATGTGATGAAAAAATACGGCAGGAGGTAGGCTATGGCTGTAACGGGAAGCAAAAGCCCTGCAATCATCCAGACAAAAGGGCTTACCAGGAAATATGGAGAGTTGACGGCAGTGGATCATCTGGATTTGAGTGTGCATAAAGGAGAAGTCTTCGGTCTGCTTGGGCCCAACGGGGCCGGCAAAACCACCACAACACTGATGCTTCTCGGACTGACAGAGCCGGATGAAGGAGAGGCTTACATAGGCGGCCATAACTGTACCAGAGATTCGATCGAAGTGAAAAGGATCGTGGGCTATCTGCCGGATAATGTGGGATTTTATGGCGCAATGACAGGACGGGAAAATCTGCGTTTCACCGGAAGGCTCTCAGGGCTTACGGGAAAAATACTGGAGGAGAAGATAGATAAACTCTTATCCCGCGTCAACATGACGGAGGCGGCGGACAAAAAGACAAGTACCTATTCAAGAGGAATGCGCCAGAGGCTGGGAATTGCCGACGTGCTGATGAAGGATCCGGATGTGATTATCATGGATGAACCGACCCTCGGCATCGACCCGGAGGGAATCCGGGAATTGATGTGGCTCATCCGTGATCTCGCGGAGCAGGATGGAAAAACAATACTTCTCTCTTCCCACCAGCTTCATCAGGTACAGCGGGTATGCGACCGGATGGGGATTTTCGTCCACGGGCAAATGATTGCCTGCGGCACGTTAGAGGAGCTTGGAAGAGAAATTGCCCATGAGGGCGTTAATACATTAGAGCTGTCAGCTTATCCGGACAATGTGAAGCTCAGGGACGTGATAAACAAAATGAACGGCGTGATCCGCATCGAAAAAAACAGTGATGTCTATGTGATTCAGTCCTCCTTTGATCTGAGAAGAAATCTTTCGAAGGAGCTGGCGGGCCAGGGCTATACGATCATGCATTTGCGGCAGGCCGGCAGTGACCTGGATGAAATCTATCGGAAATATTTTGAAAAGGCAGGTGAGCAAAGTGGAACAGACGCAGACACAGGAAAAGGGTAAGAAGCGGGATTATCATGTATTACGGGTGTTATTTGAGAAGGAAACGGCAGACTTTATCAATGGAAGGAGGATGCTTTTGTTTCTCCTGCTCATGGCGCTGATTACGGTGACCGGGCTCTATGCTGCAGTGTCGGGCCTTTCGGAGGCTGTTGAGAGCGGAAATTCCTCGGCGGATTTTCTATTTTTGAAGCTTTTTACGGTCAGCGCCAATTCTATTCCCTCCTACAATTCCCTTATGGCGCTGATGGGGCCCTTTATCGGTATTTTTATGGGATTTGACGCCATTAACAGCGAACGGACGGAAGGAACCTTGAACCGGCTGGTGAGTCAGCCGCTGTATCGGGATAACATCATCATCAGCAAGTTTCTGGCGGGAATATTTATAACGGCTGTTATGGTGTTTTCTTCCGGGCTGTTGATCGCCGCGGAGGGAATGATCGGCACAGGATTAGTTCCTACGGGGGCAGAGGCCCTGAGGCTGTTTATTTATCTTTTCTTCTGCGTAATTTATATCGGTTTCTGGCTGGCTCTGGCAATTCTTTTTTCAACCCTCTGCCGTCATGCAGCCACCTCGGCCCTGGCCTGTACCGCGGCATGGCTCTTTTGCGCCATATTTGTCAGTCTTTTGGCGGGAATCATAGCAGATGGGCTTTACCCCGTGGGGGGAAATGATATGGAGTCCTTAATGAATGAGATGGACAACTATTACTGCGCCCAGAATATCAACAGGCTATCCCCCTATTATCTTTTTGGGGAGGCGGCTTCCACGCTGCTGAATCCTTCCGTGCGCTCTGTGAATGCGGTTACCATGACTCAGCTTTCCGGCGCTTTAGTCAGCACCCTGTCTGTGGGGCAGAGTATGCTGCTGGTGTGGCCTCATCTCACTGCCCTTGGGGCGCTGATGCTGCTTGCCTTTGCGGTTTCCTACGTGTCCTTTATGCGGCAGGAAATACGGGCGAGATAGGCTCTATGGGAAACGTCATAAGCTTTTTTATGACGTTTCCGCTTTTTTCGCGTATGAGGAGAATACACCTTTTAAACGCGCTCTAAGGCAGTCCCGCTTCCATATAGAGCTGCTCCCTGTAGCCCTGGTCAGAGAGAGCCTTTCTTAATTCTTCGTTTCTGCCGCTGTCTATGAGAAGCTGTACCAGCTTTGCAAGCCGGCTTTCGCCTTCCGCTCTCCCTTCATTTTTGCCCTGCCTTACATATTGATCAAATAATTCACACACAGTAAGTTCCTCCTCCTCTTTTATTTTTTGTTCTTTCATCCACGCTTCAACATTCTCTGTGCCGGGTTCTCCCGACAGCACGCCGATCATTCTGATCAGAGCGGCTTTATGGATAACCTTTCTGTCAGAGCGGTAGCAGACGCCTTCGGCCAGGAAATCAACGATAATCCGCATATCGCTTTGAAATAAGTCTCTTGTTTGCTTTGGCAGGTATCTCATTTCAAAGACATGGAGCTTCAAATCGTCGATATACTGCCAGGCTTTTTCAGAAAGCTTTTGTTTTCTGAATAACCGGCGGCTGTCGCAGCTCCCCTTCCATCTGGGAACGCCCCAGTAGAGAATCAGTTCAATGACGGGGAATAGTTCCTGCATCTTTTTTTCATACTGCTGTCGGTAGATTCCGCCGATATAGCCTGCCTTGCGAAGCAGCATTTTTCCGTCAGGCTTACTTTGATTGGCGATCAGGTACAGCAGCCTGATCCTGCCGTCTGCGATTTCATACTTGCATAAATCTTCATATTGATTTCGGAGTTTTTCTTCTCCCTGATAAATGCTTTCTGTGGGTCCGGCCAGGAGCTTTTCTGCTTTCGTTACTTCTTTTCCCTGGTATAAAAGCGCGTTGATCACATCCGCCGCAATATCCGGAAATGTCAAAAACTCCTTTTCAATAAGGTCTTTCGTTTCTTTTGGCTTAGCCATCTGTCCTCCTCTCATCGGGCAGGAAAACGCCCTTTTATGTGATGAGCGATTGGTTCCCTGCCTTATTTGATTTAACTGGTGATAAAAAGCACGGAACTAAAACAGATGCAAGATCCCAAACAGGGTACCTGCGGGAGTTTCAGATAATAGAACAGAGTTTGGTCAGAATTTCTATGCTTTGATTTATTGTACCAAAAATTCGGATATTCCGTCAATAAAGAATTTATAAAATTTTTGCCGCATTTGCCGGGCTATAGCTTTTGTGATAAAATAGTCAAAAGACGGCAGGGCTGTCTGCCGTTTCTGACAGCGGACCGAAATCAAAGTAAAAGGATGGGATTATTTATGAACCGGAACTATTCACGAGAACTGGAGCAGCTTATGCAAAACCCGGAGAACAAAGGAAAACACCTGTTTTTGCATAGCTGCTGCGCGCCCTGCAGCAGCTATGTACTGGAATATTTACGGGAATTTTTCAGAATCACAGTGTTTTACTTCAATCCCAATATAACCTGTGAGGAAGAGTATCGTAAAAGAGCACAGGAGCAAAAACGGCTGATACAGGAATTTAACACGCAGGCAGAAAAAGAAAATTTATCTGCCTATCCTATAAAAATAACAGAAGGTATTTATTCCAGGGAGAGCTTTTTTGAGCAGGTAAAAGGACTTGAGCACTGCCGGGAAGGAGCGGAGAGATGCTTTGTGTGCTATAAGCTTCGGCTAAAGGAAACAGCCCGAAGGGCAAAGGAGGCCGGGGCGGATTATTTTACTACGACCCTGAGCATCAGTCCGCTGAAAAACGCAGCAAAGATCAACGAAATCGGACAAGAGCTCTCTTTGGAATACCAGGTGGCTTTTTTGCCCTCGGATTTTAAGAAAAAGAACGGCTACCGCCGGTCGGTGGAGCTTTCCAAAGAGTATGATTTGTACCGGCAGGATTACTGCGGCTGTGTTTTTTCAAAGGCAGAGCGGGATGGCAGAATCGGCAGGGCAGAGAAGGAGAAAAATACGCCGGAGCTGCTTTCCCACTTGAAGCAATTGCATACCACTGAGATGGGGCAGGAGAGGATCAGGAAAAATCTGTCTTTGGAGAGAAAGGATGGAAGCACGCTGATGCCTGCCCGGGCCGTAAGTCATTCCGGGCCTCTTTCCTGTGTGAAAGATGACTTTGGTTTTCTTTGATTTGATTGGGTCTAATATCCCTTGAAAAAGAAAACCTGAAATGTTAGGATATATTGGTAAAAGAATCGTTTTGGCTGCTGCAATAGGCTGGCTTAAAAAGAAAGACAGAACTTACTGCTTAAGAGAGGAAAAGGAAAATGAAAAAATTTTTGGACTTGATTTCAGAGGAAATGCAGAGCGCGTTTGGAGCGGCGGGCTATGATGAGGCACTTGGAAAGGCTACCCTTTCCAATCGGCCGGATTTGTGTGAATATCAGTGTAACGGCGCTATGGCGGGGGCAAAGATTTATAAAAAAGCACCTGTTATGATTGCCGGTGATGTGGCGCAAAAGTGTAAGGACAGTAAAATCTTCTCCAGCGTAGAGGCTGTTGCGCCGGGCTTTTTGAATCTGAAGGTGAAAGAGAGCTTTGTGAAGGACTATCTGTCCGGGATGCGCACAGAGGATAAGTTTGGTCTGGAAATGCCAGAGAATCCGGCAAAGATCATTGTGGATTACGGCGGGCCCAATGTGGCCAAGCCTCTCCATGTGGGGCATCTGCGCCCGGCTATTATCGGCGAGAGTATCAAGCGGATTGCCAGGTATGCGGGCCATGATGTGGTTGGGGATATTCATATGGGAGAGTGGGGCCTGCAGATGGGGCTGATTATTACGGAGCTTAAGGAGCGGGAGCCGGAATTGGTCTATTTTGATGAAAGCTACAACGGGGACTATCCCAAGGAGCCGCCCTTTACCCTTTCGGAGCTGGAAGAGCTTTATCCTACGGCCAGCGCCAAATCCAAGGAGGATGCGCAGTACAAAAAAAGCGCCATGGAGGCGACCTATGAGCTTCAGAGCGGCAGGAGGGGCTATCATGCGCTTTGGCAGCATATTATGGATGTGTCGGTGCCGGATCTGAAGGAAAACTACAAAAAGCTTGATGTACACTTTGACCTCTGGAAAGGGGAAGCGGATGTACAGGATCTGATACCGGATATGGTGGAGTACATGAAAAAGGAGGGCTATGCTTATATCAGCGAGGGGGCCCTGGTGGTGGATGTGAAGGAAGAGACGGATACGAAGGAGATACCGCCCTGCATGATTTTGAAATCGGATGGAGCCTCCCTTTACAATACCACGGATCTCGCCACGATCATAGACCGTATGAAGGAGTATCATCCGGACCGGATGATTTATGTGGCTGATAAGAGGCAGAATCTGTATTTTGAGCAGGTATTCCGCTGCGCAAGGAAAACCGCTCTGGTAGAGCCTCAGACGGAGCTTTTGCATATTGGCTTCGGAACCATGAACGGAAAGGATGGAAAGCCCTTTAAGACCAGGGAGGGGGGCGTAAAGCGTCTTGAAAACCTGATCAAAGAGATTAACGAGGAAATGTACCGGAAGATCACGGACAACCGCCAGGTGGAGGAGGAAGAGGCGAGAAAAACTGCCGAGGTAGTGGCTCTTTCCGCTATCAAGTACGGGGATCTGTCCAATCAGGCGGCAAAGGATTATATTTTTGATATTGATAAATTTACCTCCTTTGAGGGAGATACAGGCCCATATATTTTGTACACCATTGTCAGGATCAAGTCTATCCTGAATAAAATCCAGGACCAGGGCATCTCTCTGGATGCCGCGGCGATAAGGGAAGCCGGCAGCGCGGCGGAGAAGTCTCTCATGCTGGAGATTACCGGTTTTAACGCCATGATGGAGGCGGCCTATGGAGAAAGCGCCCCTCATAAGGTGTGTGCCTATATTTACGGTCTTGCCAATGCGTTTAATCATTTTTATCATGAGACGAAGATCGTGACGGAAGAGGATGAGGAGAAGAAATCCGGATGGATTGCCCTTCTTGTGCTGACCAGGGATATTTTGGAAGCTTGTATCGGAGTGCTTGGATTTTCCGCTCCGGAGAGGATGTAGATTTCGTGCCGCCGGCGGCCTGCAAAGGGCTACGGGGAGAAAGGATTGGGCAGTTATATGCAGTCATCAACAGAACTCAGAAATAAATTACGAAGTATTGACCATCGGAGCTATCCGGCCTACAAGGAGCTGCGGGGACAGTATGATTTTACGGATTATGTGTTGTCTATCGATCATGTGCAGGGAGATCCCTTTGCGGCGCCCTCCCGGCTTTCGGTGCTGGTTAAGGCCCAAAGGGCGGCCTTCCCTCCGGTCTTTTATGATACTTATGCCAAAAGAGTAACCCTCCAGGACCACCTTACCAGGCTCTTTGCCAGGGAGGTCAGCGGCGGAAGCTTTCAGGCCAAGGGCTCAGGAAAAAGCGGGCTCCTTAGCGTTTCCAGGTGCGGACAGCAGGTGCTGGAGAGAACGGCCCTTAAGGTAAAGGAGGGCAATCTTACCCTCCGGTTTGAGGCGGGATTTCCGGCAAACGGCAGAACCATCAATGCCAGGGAGCTGGAAAAGATGCTCTTTGACATTTTGCCGGACTGTGTGAGAAAGAGCCTTTACTTTGCCAGAATCGACCAGAATAAATTAAAGCAGGCAATCTGCCTTTGCGAGGATCAGCAGTATATCCGGGAAAAACTGCCGCAGTTATCCCTGTGCGCGTTTGTGGCGGAGGGCTCCATCCTTCCCAGGGAAAGCGGCGTATCCGAGCGCCCCATGAAGGGGGCGGTTCCCTTTCAGAGTCCTGAATCTCTCAGGGTCACATTGGATTTACCCAATAAGGGGAAGGTGACGGGGATGGGGATTCCCAGAGGCATCACCCTTTTTGTGGGAGGCGGCTATCACGGGAAATCCACGATTTTGCAGGCCCTTCAAAACGGGGTTTATAATCATATAAAAGGGGACGGAAGAGAGCTTGTCATTACGGACAACACGGCGGTAAAGCTTCGGGCGGAGGATGGACGCAGTATTGCCAATGTGGATATTTCCCCTTTTATCGGAAACCTTCCCAATAAAAGGGACACTGCACATTTTTCCACCGAGGACGCCAGCGGCAGTACCTCCCAGGCGGCGAATCTGATGGAGGCGGTGGAGGCGGGAAGTACCCTTCTTCTGATTGATGAGGATACTTCTGCGACGAATTTTATGATCCGGGACCAACTGATGCAGGAGGTAATTTCCGCCGGAGAGGAGCCCATCACCCCCTTTATCTGCCGGGTGAACAGCCTTTACAGTGACTTGGGGATCTCCTCCATTATTGTGGCCGGAAGCTCAGGCTCCTATTTCCATGTGGCGGATACGGTGATACAGATGAAGGAATATGTACCTTACGACATCACTCAAAAGGCCAAAAAGGCGGCGGAGGGCTATCCTGCCATGAACGGTGATAAGGAAAGCTTCCCGGCCTATCTGGATAAGAGAAGCCCCCAGCCGGATTTAGGGCTTAAGAGGGACGACCGGATTAAGATCAAGACCATGGGAACCAGCGAGCTTTTGCTTTCCAAGGAAAGCGTAGAGCTCAGGTATTTGGAGCAGCTTAAGGATCAGGAGCAGACGGCGGCTCTGGCCTGGGTTTTGAAGTTCGCGCAGCTTAAGCTGATGGACGGGCGAAAGAGCTTAAAGCAGATCGGCGATTTCCTGGAAAAGCAGCTTGACAGGGATGGACTGGAGAGCCTTTTTGACCATGGAGAGGTATCCTCCTCTCTGGCAAGACCCAGGAAGCAGGAGATTATGGCATGTATTAACCGTTATCGGAAACTGAAATTTTAAATTCTGTTATTTTATGAGCGTAAGGGCAGTCCGCGAGGCGGACTGCCCTTTGCTTGACATAATTTATCAGCGTCCTTCTTTTCCGGCCGTAATAATCGTCGCATTGCCTTCCCACACCTTTTTAATTACAAAGCCTGCGTCCTGCAGTAATTCTTTTTCATGCTCCAGAGTCAGGGGAATATCAAAATGTACGTAACAATCCGCAGGGATCGCGGATAGTTTCCTTTTTTTCAGATAGACACTGCGCAAAAGCTCCTCCTCTTCATCGCAGCATGCAATATAGTCTCCTAATATAAAAAGGCCGTTTTCTTTCAGGCTGCGGCAGATCCTCCGGTACAATTCTTTTTTGCGTTCTGGCAGGAAATGGTGCAGGCTTTCGAAGGAAATGACAGCATCCCATTTTCCATGTCCCGGATCATATTGGAAATAATCCTGACATACTGGGGTAAACGGTTTATCAGGATGCTTTTCAAGTAGTTTATCCAGCATATTTGCACACAAATCTACGCCTGTCACCTGGATGGCCGGATTTTTCTGCCAGATCCTGTCCAACTCTAATCCGGTGCCGCATCCCAGGTCTAAAACGCTCTGACATTCCAAAGGAAAGACTTGGGCAAACATCTGGTAAGAGTTCTCCCAAGTTGACATATGCTCTTCATAACCGTGCAGCCTTTTTGTAAAGAAGTCAGACATTTCCTCCAGCGGGGCATCTGCTGTTTCCCGAAGCCATTGCTTTAAATTCCGTAGATATTCTTCAGATGATTGCATAAGATTTTCTCCTTTTGCAGCTTTGCCGTAACCAGGCTTCCATTCCCTTTGCGGTATAGCGTAACATATTTTAAACCCGCTTTCCACCTCATGAATTTTTATAAAATAAAAGGTTAAGCGTCCAAAGAGGCAATAAGCTTTTCAGCAAGCAGGAAGATTCTTTTATTTTGTCTGAAAAGGATTTATAATAAAGCGGCGGAAAATCGAAATTCGGAGGTAGGACAATGGAATTATTTTTGCTTGTTACCTTTGGAAATGAGTATTTGCAATATAAGAAAAAAGTCTGCCGTTATATCGGGAGGAAACGATATACACTTACATTATAACTTTGTTCCGGGGATCAGTAAGGATGCTTTTTACAATTTCCTCTAATTCCGGATCATCAATTTTAATATCCTTTATCCTATATCCCGTAATCAGCCTGTGGACAGCCTCTTCAACGCTCAGTTTGCTTTTGTCAATCCGGTAGGTTACGGTATTATCTTTTCTTGCAATTATATTGCCGCAGAATGGTATATTTTCTTCCGGGATATTCTCTATATACTCTACCTGGATGATTTTGTAGGTAGAAAAATCTTTGACAATTTCCTGCAGCCCTCTGTCCTCGATTGCCCTGCCTTTATTTATAATAATAGCCCGTTTGCAGACTGCCTCTATATCGTGGATATTATGTGAAGTTAAAATTACAGTAACCTTTTCATCCTGATTGATATTGCGGATATATCTGAGAATATTTTCACGGGATTCAAAATCAAGCCCGACCGTTGGCTCATCCAGAAACAAAATAGACGGCGAATGCAGTAAAGCAGCAACAATTTCTCCCCTCATACGCTGTCCGAGCGACAGTTGTCTAACCGGTTTTCCCAGTAAGCCGCCTATTGAAAGCATTTCCACAAGCTTATCCCGTGTCTGTTTGTAAGCGTCGTCCGGGATCTGGTAAATTCTCTTATTTAATTCAAATGATTCCGATAGGCGAATATCCCATTGCAGACTGCTTCTCTGTCCAAAGACTACGCCTATCTTTTGGGCTACCTTCATCCGCTCCTTTTCAGGATTGAACCCGCCTACCGACACATTGCCCCGGGTCGGGCATAAAATACCGATGAGACATTTTATTGTAGTGCTTTTACCGGAGCCGTTTGCGCCAATATATCCGACTGTCTCCCCTCTTTCTATTTCAAAGCTGATGTCATCCAGTGCCCGGATCATCTTTTTTTGGGGGTGCAGGATCGACTTGCAGGCGCCAAGCAGCCCTTCCTCCTTTTCCACCACGCAGTATTCTTTTACTAAATGATTGACTGTAATTTCTTTCATTATTATGACCCCGTACTTTCATATTTTTTTATCCCAACATTGAACAGCAACACGGATAATCCAAACACTCCTATGGACACTCCGGCAATACAGCAGATATTTTGCAGCCTTCCCAGACTTTTTTCAAACAGATTTGCCGCCGGATAATAGGCGATAAAAGCCACTGGAAACACGAATGTAAAAATAATCTGCAGTACCTTAGGCAAGATGGAGATGGGGTATTTGGTAATATTCTTTGTCAAAAAACAGCAGGTCGAATGCATGGAGCCGGCCTTTTTTGTCCAGAAGGAGACGGAATTTACCAGGATAAATATTCCTGTCCGTAATAAAACGGCGCAGACCAAAAACACAAGCATCAGGCTCCAGAAGCCGATTCCCGATTGGCTGCTGCTGTGCAGCCTTGCATAGACCACAAAGAAAAGCGCCGCTGTAAGATCCGCAATTACCTCCATATTGATTCGGTCAAACAGAAATTGGATAAACACCGGAAGCGGTCTGACCATATAGGTATCGAAGCTTCCTTTTATGATATGGCTGCTAAGTCCATACTGTGAGCTGAAAAAAAGATTTGCTATGGCATCGCTCAGCAGGGTAAAACCATACAAAAAGAAGACCTCTTCCTTGCTCCATCCCGGAAAAGACTGAAATTGATTCACGATAATATTGATCATATAAAATTCCACTACATCGGAAATAAACCAGGAAAGCATTAACGGAATGACAGAGGTGGGATATTCCATAAACTGCATGATGCTCAGTTTGTATTTATATAAAATATATTGAATGCATTTTTTCATAGAACTCATCCGCATCAGCCTCCTTGAATGGTTACTCTTTTACATGCAATCTGAAAGCACTTTCTCGCCAGAATCATGAGCCCAACCGCCCAGGCAGACTGTATCACCAAATAAAGGCATAGCTCGCGGCTCTGATATTTGCCGATCAATATTCCCAGGGGAATCTGATAGATATATTGAAAAGGCAAAAAGCAGGAAATCCGCTGAAAAACGGCAGGGAAAAACCACAGCGGCAAAAAGCTTCCGGACAAAAGCATAACCAGAATATCCTTTAGCTGTGCAATGGTGCCCAATTCGTTTTTCCAGATTGCGATCAGCCCGATCATAAAGCTCAAATGCCACATGATGATATAAGCAAAAGACGCGCTTAAGAGGAATGCAAAAAAAATGATCGGAGAGGTATCTATATGAAAATGGAAACAAAAGGCCACTGTAACTGCAATGGGCGGTATACACCTGGCAAAATTGATAACCGCCTGGCCAAGATCCATAAACAGCCAAAAGTTCATCAGATCCATTGGCTTTGTCAGCAAATAGGATATATTACCGCTGCGGGCATTATCATTAATCTGGCCGGAAACATTGATCTCAAATATTTCAAAAAGGAAATTAGAAACAACCGAATATACCAGCATCTGCTGTAGATTCACCCCATCCACAGAAACTGATTTTCCATACACGCTGATCCAAAAAAAGCACATAAAAAAGTATATTAAGGCTGGTTAGAAAAACAGACAGTACAAAATCAAACTCAAACTCCATATTATTCAGGATAATGATTTTTTCCGGCATTAACCTCCTTACAGCAAAGATAAGCATTCCTGAAGTAAATGTGATACTTGACGGTCTATGGCAAATAATTCCTGGAATAAGGATTTGAGTTCCGCTCTGGCAGATGATTTGTCCAGCAGCTCATTGATATTGCGGGGCAAACAATAGCAGGTTTGGGGAGAAACACCCAGAAGCGCCCAAATCTGCCATGCCTGATCATGAAAGCGGAGATGTAAATCGGATGCTTCTAAAAGGAACCTTTTATAGTCAGGGCTGTCAGACATAAGTACCAGAGTATTCCGATAACATTCGGATGCATGCCACCTGGTTTCTATGGCAAGTCCGTTTATTTTGTTTAACCACATACCGAGCTTTTTTCCGTCCGGTTCCGTTTCCAGCTTTTGGAATATTTTTTGTTCCAGCTTATCCCTGCTGCGGGTATTTAAGTGCTGAATCATATGGCCAAGAGATTCGGACAAGGAAATCGTATTATCATATTTATCGGTTATGAAAACAATATTGCTCAGCTTATGATACCAATCCTTATTAAGCTGTGGTGAATGGCGGGATTTCATTAAATATGGAAGCTTTTTTTCATCATTGTATCCGGTTATCACCGCCCACAAATCGCCGAGTCCCAATTTGATTAAGACAGGCTGTCCTTCCCCGACGGACTGCCTTATTCTGTCAAACAGGATATTTGCTTCTGTATTTTTGCTCATTGACTCATAGCGGAAGCCGGATGCATATAAAGCCAGGGATAGCCGGTCAAGAGCGGTCTCTGAAAATTCGTCTGCTCTGTATTGTTTGCGGTACGAATTACCGATTTCCTTATCGATCCAAAAGAAGGCGCAGCCCGTTATTGTAATTAAGTATTGATATATTTGAAGGTGGTGCTTATGGATAAAAGGCTCGTTTTGGCAACTGCCGCACCGTATACAGCTACGCTGGTGTTTGCCGCAGAAAAAGGGGGTGTCCTCTGTGTAAGCGTTCCGATATAAAAGAATGGAAGAGAGGGCGCCAAAAAACGAGTTCCGCTGTGCATTTACAGGGAAAGAGACTAGGTTTTCAATCCTTTTTGTCATATTAATTCCTCCATAGTGATTATTTCCTGTTCGGAAACCGGTTTCCGGCGCATAGATTTTAAAATATAACGGGTAATTCCCGCTCAGGGCTTAATGAACCCTGATAAGGGGAACAAAATTACAAAAATATTATAACATAATACATAGGAAAATTGTGGATTTACTTAAATGCTTGTAAAATTTTCAATTTTAACTTGATTAATCCTTCTGGCTATGTTATAGTATGGGAAGTGCAGATGTAGTTCATTGGTAGAATATCAGCTTCCCAAGCTGAGGAGGCGGGTTCGATTCCCGTCATCTGCTTTTTTGATGCCTATTTTTGCGGCGTTTTTGAAAATTGAAAATAAAAAGGTAGGCACAATGAGAAAAGGGACATTTTCGGATATGGAAGTGTCCTGTTTGCATTTTCGGGAATGAAAGTATAAAATTCCAATAAAGGAATGATAGATAATCGTTTCCACGATAAAATATTCATGGCTGGTGGGAAAATGATTTTAAATGTTTTGTTAGCTGTTCCTCAAAAAAATAACAGTATACAGGAATTAAATCGTTTCTTATCGCAAAATAATGCAGACCTTTATATTTTTCCGGAAGGTTTTTTAGAGAATAATGTTTTGCAGGAAGCAATTGATATTATAAAGGAAAAAGAAAAATATGTTATTACTGGTTTCAGGGATTTAGACAGTAATGGACAGCAAAAAGCACTGGTCATAGATAATGGTAAGATCGTTGATAATTATACTAAGTGTATTCTGACTAGAGAAGAAAAGCAAAAAGGGAAACGGAATGGGGAAAAGATTGCTTGCGTAAATACTAAATTTGGAAAAGTCGGAATACCAATCTGCTATGAAATACATTTTCCGGAGGTAGCAAGGATTATGTGTTTGGATAATCCGGTTTTATTGATCAATATAGTCGGAACAGGAATGTATCATAATTTACAGCTTGAACAATGGACTTCATTAGCAAAGGCGAGGGCTATTGAAAATGAAGTATATGTTATTGGATGTTCTCATTTTGCTGGCAAAATTCCATTAGCGTATGTTTTTGACCCATCAGGAAGATGTGTTTTATTAAAGCGAAATGAATATGGTGGTTTTATTGCTAAAATTGACTTGGGAAAGAGCGGGGAAAAAATTATTAACTATTCTGACGACAGACTTCCCAATTTATTCTCTCGTTTGGCAGAATAGATAAATATAAAGATTTCTTTTAAATGGAATGAACAGAATATTAGAAAAACGGCTGAAAATAAAGGCTTCCGGCGCATTCAGTGTGTATGGGAGCCTTATTCGGGACTCTCTTTTTGGTGTACGTTCATAAACGAATACTATATAGAGCTAATTTCTTGAACTTTACAATAATGTATTATACAATAAAACTATAATAAAGACATATAGATTACGGAGGAACATGTAATGGATATTAAAGGACAAATCAATAAGATAGTAGAGGAAGTTTCCAAGAATCCCAATATTAAGGAACAGTTTGAAAAGGAGCCTGTAAAAGTAATAGAAAAAATAATCGGAGTTGATTTGCCGGATGATGTTGTTATGAAGATCATTGATGGGGTTAAGGCAAAGATAACAATAGATGGTGTGTCTAAAGTTGCCGATGCTTTAAAAGGGCTGTTTTAGTAAAAGAAATTACAGATTATGGAAGGTTTATTTTTTGAAGATATAATGTCGTCGGGTGTCCTATTATCAAATTGCATAGAGCTATCTGGTATCAAAAAATATTATCCTGATTATTTGCAAGAGGATCAAGTAGTGAATATGTAATAACAAATGATGACCTGCAATAGGTAATTAATTATCCTATGCATGAAATTTTAAGCCAGTCCTGATCAGCGGGCTGGCTTTTGGTATGGGCTTTAGCCTGTTGAACATGGCGGAGTTTTTCGTGTTCCGAAAAACGGAGTCGTGTGAAACAAAAACCCCCTGCTTTGCGGGGGGAGACAACAGGTTCTACACAAAAATCACCTTTCCGCTCGTATAATAGAGGTGTCCAGCCGCTATTACGGAAAGGAAAGGTGATTTTTATGGCAAATAAAGCCAGTGATTTAGCCCACACAAAAGTACAGTTTACAAGAGACTACACAAGGTAACGGTCTGACGGGCACTGATATGCCCGTCAGATTTTCCATGTAATGTTCAAGCTGTCGCTTGTTGCGGTAACGGTGGTAATCATCAAATCCATCACCCGCCGCTTGTCGTCAAAGGATACGCTGTCCCATGTGTCAAGGTAGCCGGAAATCTGGCTGACCTGTTCCGGGCTGATAGCTTCCACCGTCAACTCCGCTATCTTCGCCAGAAGCTCCTGCTTGCGTCCGTCCAGTTCGGCTATCTTCACATTCACATAAGAAAGTAGCACATTGTTTGCGCCTGTCAGACTGTCCAGCAGCTTTTCAATCTCACCGTCCACATGGGCAAGTTCCACTTGCAGGGCGGTGATTTTCGGATTGGCCTTTGCCGCTTTCTTCCTGCCCGTCAGCGTCTTGTGCTTTTCCAACTTCTTCACCATCTGCTGATCAACAGCCTGGAGGACAGGGAGTCTGTGGAGGCCATAACATATGGCATGGTAATCCCGGAGGAATACCGGTCAGAGATACTGGCTGATATGTATGCCGCACAGGAAGCTCAGCAGGGGGTGTAGGGTATGGAGATATATATTGCTGTTTTTAATCGGAGGCAGGTTATATACATGGCTGGAGCTGGCCTGCCGGGGAAGAACGCACTGGACAATGTTTATCCTGGGCGGTTTATGCTTTGTAATCATTGGGCTGCTCAATGAGCATCTTTTTCCCGTGGGATCTGGCATTGATGCAGCAGGCAGTGATAGGGGCAGTTATAATTACAGTCTTGGAATTATTTACGGGATGCGTCGTCAACCTGTGGCTTGGCTGGGATGTATGGGATTATTCCGGCCTGCCGTTTAACCTGATGGGGCAGATATGCCTATATTATTTCCTGCTTTGGATTCTGCTGGCCGTGGCCTGTATCGTACTTGATGACTGGCTGCGGTACTGGAATTATCTTGCATTCCGGAAGTGGCGTCCATGGATGTGGAAAAGGGAAAGATCAGAATACGCTCTGGCGGGCTTATGACAACTGAGAACAGTCTATAATGGATCATAATTATTATATAGCCACAAGGAGAGTAGATAGCGGAATGACATTACGCTATGCGCCGGTAATTGGATGCCAGGAGTACAAGTCGGTTTGTCAGTACCTGCAGCAATGTGGATATGCAGAATCTTTTTCCAATCCAATCCCTCCGTGGTGTCGTATCTTACCGCTGTTTTGGCGGGTTAGCAAGTGGAAAAATAAGTTATAAAAAATTCATAAAAGATTTGTTGCTTTAACCGATATAAAATAATAAAATAGAGATAGAAAAGTATGAATTGAAACGGAAGAACCATACTAACAAAGGAGGTGTTTATTATGGCAACTTCAAGTATCACAAAGAATTTTGTCATTTCCGG